>Ga0208398_100030_pt1 | contig 245111 bp, 228 predicted proteins | sample LakWasMe79_HOW10_2_FD_183905 | JGI IMG/M metagenome (GOLD analysis project Ga0208398, IMG submission 183905) | Freshwater sediment methanotrophic microbial communities from Lake Washington under simulated oxygen tension - Sediment Metagenome... | ecosystem: Environmental > Aquatic > Freshwater...
CCAAGATTGCCGCCTACTGCGTCATCGCGCGCAAACTCCTGCGCATCGCTTTCGCCGTCTGGACTTCAAAGAGCAGTTTTGATCCTCAACGCCTTCGCGGGGCTTGCGCTGCTCCATAGAATCTACGAGACTGGGAAAAAACTCAGCGAACCACCAAGACAGGCGTCGTCGTGTGCGTCAACACCTTCTGCGTCTCGCTGCCCAGCAGCAGGGCCTCGACGCCGCGGCGGCCGTGCGAGGCCATCACGATCAGGTCGGCATTGATCAGCTTGGCATGGTCGATGATGGCTTCCCAGGCGTGCAGGGCCTCGACCGTGTGGCCTTCGATAGGCACGCCGGCGGTCTCGGCTGCTTTCAGAACGGCAGCGATGCGGGCGCCGGCAATGCGTTCCTGGGCATCGAAGAACTCCTGCGGCGGCGTCGGCTGCATTTCCGAGATCGCGCTGTAGGGGAAGGGCTCCTTGATGCTGATGGCGTAGAGCTTGGCGCCATGGACCTTGGCCACGCCGATGGCGGTTTGCACCGCCTTGGCTGTGATGTCGGAACCGTCGGTGGGAACGATGATGCGTTGGAACATGGTTTTCCTCCAGTTGGGGCCGCACCTGAAGACCTTCAGGCGTCGACGACAAGGTCAGTGTCGCGTGACATCTTCGGAGCGGCCTTGTTCCAAGTCAAGGCCGTTACGGCTAGCCGCGTGCCACCGGCCGGCTCGGGTCGGACGACCATTCGCTCCATGAGCCCGGGTAGAGCTGCGAGCCGCCGAGGCCGGCAGATTCCATCGCCAGCAGGTTGTGACAGGCGGTGACACCGGAGCCGCATTGGTGCACGACCTCGGTCGGCGCGTGAGCGCCCAGCAGGGTGGTGAACTCCTCGCGCAGCGCCGCCGCCGGCTTGAAGCGGCCATCGGCCTGCAGGTTGTCCTTGAAGAAGCGGTTGCTGGCGCCGGGGATGTGGCCGGCCAGCTTGTCCAGCGGCTCGATCTCGCCGCGAAAGCGCTCGCCGGCACGGGCGTCGATCAGCCGCACCCGACCCAGGCGGGCCAGCAGTGCATCGCCGTCCAGGCTGGGGGCCAGGCTTTCACCCAGCGGATAGGCAGCGCTGGCGTCAGGTGTTGCCGGCAGTGTCTGGCTCAGCGCGCCACCGGCGGCCGTCCAGACCGGCAGGCCGCCGTCGAGCACCGCCACCGCGCCGTGGCCTATCCAGCGCAGCATCCACCACAGCCGCGCGGCATACATGCCGCCCTGGCCGTCGTAGGCCACGACCTGGATCCCGGGCGTGACGCCCAGCCGAGCGGCGGTGGCGGCGAAGGCCTCGCGCGTGGGCAGCGGATGGCGGCCGTTGCGGCCGGTCTTTGCACCGCTCAGGTCTCGGTCCAGGTGGGCATAGTGCGCCCCAGGCAGATGGCCGGCGCCATAGGCCCGCTCGCCGGCGGCCGGGTCGGCCAGATCAAAGCTGGCGTCGATGATCAGCAGCTGCGCGCCCGCGGCAAGCAGGTCCTGCAGCTGGGGGACGTTGATCAGGGCGGTGTAAGAAGCATTGGCGGTCATGATTCGAGCGTGGAGTGTTGGCTGTCGGCCGGCGTGCTGCGGCTGCGCAACAGGGTGGCGGCCAGGCCGGCCACGATGATGAGGCACATGCCCAGCAGCGCCGAGGGGGTCAGCGCATCGCCGAACAGCAAGGCGCCGTAGATGAATGAGAACACGATGCCGAGGTATTGCAAACTGGCATTCACCAGGGTCTTGCCACGGCTGTAGGCGCGTGTCATCGACAGCTGGGCGGCCGTGGCCAGCAGGCCCACGGCCAGCAGCAGGGCACCGCCGCGCAGGCTGTGGCCATGCCAGTCGCCGGTGGCCAGCGTGGTGAGTGCGCCGGCCGCGATGCCACCCAGCGAGAAATAGAACACGATGCGGTACTCCGGCTCGCCGGCCCGGCCCAGCGAGGTGACCTGCAGATAGGCCAGCGCCGACAACATGCCCGACAGCAGGCCGGCCAGGCCGTACCAGAGCTGCTGCTCGTCCATCGTCGGCCGCAGCACCAGGGCGACGCCGCAAAAACCCAGCAGCACGGCGGCCACCAGGCGTGGATCGACGCGGGCGCTGCCCATCAGGACGCCGCCGCCGATCAGGAACAGCGCCATCCATACCGAGGACATGTAGTTCAAGGTCATGGCCGTGGCCAGCGGCAGCTTGCCGATCGAATAGAACCACAGCGACAGGGCCAGCACACCCGAGAGGCTGCGCCAGAAGTGCATGCCGGGCACGGCGGTGCGCAGGCTCTGGCCCTGCCAGCGGGACATCGCGGCGATGACCAGCACGCCGACCAGGCCGCGGTAGAAGACGATCTCGCCGGCGCCGTACTCATCGGAGGCGAGCTTGACGCAGACCCCCATGGTGGCGAACAGGAGGGTGGCAAGAACCATCAGTAGCGAGGCGGGCATGGCTGCGATTGTGACCCGCCACCGCGCCGCGGCGATGCGGCATGCGCACCGTCGTGCAGCAGGCTCCTAGTCAGCCCTCCATCACATAGACCTTGTGCGCGCCATGCTTGGCTTCGCGCTTGGCGCTGGCTGCGGCACTGGCCACGTCTTCGCTGCGCGACAGCGTGCCCGAGCGAATGCGCACCGCGCCTATGCAAAGTGTTGTGCAGGGGTGGAAGCGCATGTCGCCGTGGCGGTCCTCGGCCATGATGCCGCCGGCCTGCAGCGCCGCCTCGTCGAACAGCGACAGCGCCCTTTCATTGAAGCTGTTGACGATGGCCTCGCAGCGCGACTCCCAGTCGCTGCTCTGGAACAGCACGACGAAGTCGTCGCCGCCGACATGGCCGACGAAGTCGCGCTGCGGGTCGCAGTGCAGGGCCAGCGCGCGGGCCACCAGGCGGATCATCTCGTCGCCCCGCCAATAGCCGTAGTGGTCGTTGAAGGGCTTGAACTGGTTCAGGTCGGCATAGGCGGCAACGAACTCGCGGCCGCTGGCCAGCAGCCGGTCGATGTGCTGGCTGATCGGGATATTGCCGGGCAGGAAGGTCAGCGGGTTGGCGTGACGCGCCGCCTCGATGCGCGCCTCGGTGACCGATCGCACCAGTTGCTGGCCGGTGCCCAGTCCCAGATAGCAGCCGCCACGGGTGACGATGAAACCCTCGCTGAGATAGCGCTGGTCGGGCGAGGTCAGCACCGAGGTCAGCTCCTCGATGCCGGTGTCGCCCTCGACGATCAGCGGCGCATGGTTGGCGAACAGGCTGCAGCTGTGGCGGCCGTAGAGGTCGTTGAAGAAGGGCTTGGCCCAACGCGCGATGAACTGGCTCCGATCGACCAGGGCGATCGGGCGCTGCTCCTCATCCACCAGGGCCAGCGCATGCAGGCGCTCGTCCTTGGAAAAGATGCGGTACAGCTGCTCGTTGGTGGTGGCCGTGCCGACGGTGGGCAACTGCGTGCACAGATGCGCGGCGAGCACGCCGGAGCCGCTAGCGCGCCGCAGTTCCGGCAGCACGGCGATGTCGGCGCTGGCCAGCACCTGCTGGGCGGCCTCGGGGGCGTGGGCCAGACCCTCGGCCGCGGGCCGCCCCAGCAGCCAGCCCTGGCCGTAGCTGATGCCCAGATCGCGCAGCACGCGCAACTCGTCGGCCGATTCGATGCCCTCGGCGACCAGGCGCGAGCCCAGGGTCTCGGCCAGCTGCAGCAGCGCGCGGAAGGTCTGCAGCTTCTCCGGCTGGGCGTGAACGTTGCGGGTGAAGTACTTGTCTATCTTCACCAGGTCGGGCTGGATCTCGGACCACAGGCGCAGCGAGGAACGGCCATCGCCGAAATCGTCCAGCGCGATGCCGACCTTGTGCTTGCGCAGCACGGCGATGGCGCGCTTGAGCGCATCCAGGTCTGGCACCCGCTCGTGCTCGGTCAGCTCGATCAGCACATTCTCTGGCAGCACCCCGCAGCTGGAGAAGTGCAGCAGCGTGCGCTCCAGGCCCATATCGTGCACGGCGCGGCTCAGCGCGTCGGCGCTCATGTTCACCAGCAGCTTGCCGGACAGGCCCTGCGGCCCCCAGTCGCGCAGCGCGCGCATCGCGCAGCGCACCTCCAGCTCCACCGTCAGACCCTCGGCGCGGCCGGCGGCAAACAGGGCATCCGGAAACTCCAGCGAGCTGCCGGCCGGGCCGCGTATCAAGGCCTCATGGCCATAGACCGCGCCGCTGCCCAGGTGAACGATGGGTTGGAAGTGTGCGACCAACTGGTCGCGGGCGATCAGCTGCTGCAGGGCCGTGGCGGGCGTTTCGGCCTGGGGCCTGAGGGTGTGTAGGGTGCTCATGGGGGCATTCTTCAAAGCCCGCATGACACTCCCGTGACCCCGCCGTGACCCCTGGCCCTGCCATTCCCTCGAAGCGTCAAATGTTCACGCCACGGGGATGCCAGCGCCTGCGCCGCTGCAGGCCGATGGCAGCCAGGCCGGCCAGCATCAGCGCGTAGCCATGAGGCTCGGGCACCTGCGCGGTGATGTGGGCCCCATAGTTGGCCGGCGACTCGCCGGGCAGCTGCATGCCATAGACGTCGATCCACAGGCAGCTCTTGACCGGGCAGGGCTTGGTGACCGAGAAGCCACCCGAGCCGATCGCCGTCTTGCCCTGGTCGGTGATCAGGAAGGGCAGGGTGGTGCGGCCTCCGCCGCCATCGAGGAAGCTCAGGCCCACGTCGGTGAAGCTGACGCTGCCGAAGGCGAAGATCTCCTTGGCCACCAGCTGGTAGTTGCCGGCAGGCATGTCGCTGACATCGATGTTCCAGGAGTCGAAGAAGGGCACCGGAGCGACGACGTCCTGGGCAAAGGGCCCGGAGTCGACCGGATCGCCGCCCGCCGTGCCGCGACCGAAGCCGAACAGGATCAGTTCGAAGCCGGTGCCCGTGGTCGAGGCCACGAACTTGGCGGTGTTGTACTCGGCCGCTTGGGCGGCGGGAAGGCAGGCCAGGCCCAGCAGGGCGGTGGCGGCAAGCGCTTTGAAGTTCATCTCGACTCCTGGCGGAGAACGTGGTCGATCAACTCATGCAGCCCAACGACAAGGCCTGTAGTATTCAGCGGGGGGAACAGTAGCACAGCAGGGCCGCGAGAGCAAAGCGAAGCTCGGCCCCTGGCTCAGACGCGAGGCTCATGCATGACCGAACAAGAGCAGATCGAGGCTGGCATGGCGGCGCTTGAGGCGCAGCGCGGCACCCTCGGCGACGCGGTGGTGGACCTGGCCATCGCGGCCATGCGTACCCAGCTGCAGGGGCTGCTCAGATCGGTCGCGGCACCGGCACAGCAGCTCAAGCAGGTGACGGTGATGTTCATCGATACGGTGGGCTCCACCGCGATGGGCCAGGGCCTGGACCCGGAGGACGTGCAGGCGGTGATCGATGGCGCGCTGGAGCGCTTCACGGCCATCGTTCAGCGCTTCTCGGGCCGGGTGCTGCAGTACGCGGGCGATGGCCTGCTGGCCGTGTTCGGCGCCGACGAGGCCCATGAGGACGACCCCGAGCGGGCCATCCGCGCCGGACTCGACGTGCTGGCCGAGGCGCAACGCCATGCGGCCCGGGTGGCCCGCGATCTGCGGGTGAGTGGCTTTCGGGTGCGGGTGGGCATCAACACCGGCCCGGTGCTGCTGGGTGGCGGCGTCGATGCCGAGGGCACGATACGCGGTGCCACCGTCAATCTGGCCGCACGCATGGAGCAGAGCGCCCCGCCCGGCGAGCTGCGCATCAGCCATGACAGCTACCGCCATGTGCGCGGCCTGTTCCGCGTCAGCGAGCAGCCGCCGCTGATCGTCAAGGGTTATGACCAGCCGCTGGCCACCTATCTGGTGCAGGGCGTGCAGCCGCGCGCCTTCCATGCCGGCTCGCGCGGCATCGAGGGCCTGGAGGTGCGCATGGTGGCGCGCGAGGCCGAGATGGAGCTGCTGCAGGAGGCCTGGGGGGCGGTGACGCGCAAGGCCGCCTTCAGCTCGGTGCTGGTGGTGGCCGAGGCGGGGCTTGGCAAGAGCCGGCTGCTGCAGGAGTTCGAGCGCTGGGTGGAAGACCAGGACCGGCCCGCCCTGGTGCTGCGCGGCCGTGCCGACCCGCGCGCCCAGAGCCATCCGTTCGGGCTCTTGCGCGACCTGCTGTGCCGCAGCCTGCAGATCGGCGAGGAGGACGATCCGGCCACCGCCCGCCGCAAGTTCTGCGAAGGGCTGCTGCCCCGCTTTGACATGGGGGCGGAGGAGGGCGAGGCCCATGCCCATCTGCTGGGGCATCTGATCGGCCTGGACTTCTCGGCCAGTCCCCATCTGCGCGGCATTCTCGAAGACGGCCGGCAGATCCGCAACCGCGGCTTTCACGCGGTGGCGCAGATGCTGCGCATCGCCCATGCCCGCGACGGCCTGCCCAATCTGCTGCTGCTGGACGACCTGCACTGGGCCGATGACGGCTCGCTGGATTTCGTCAACTACCTGCTGCAGGTCAACCGAGATGTACCGACGCTGATGCTGGGCCTGACCCGCCCGCTGCTGTTCGAGCGCCGGGCCGACTGGGCCGAGGGCGAGGCCACCCACCAGCGCATCGACCTGCAGCCGCTGGACAAGCGCGGCAGCCGCGAACTGGCCAATGTGCTGCTGCAGCGCCTGAACCCGGTGCCGCCGACCCTGCGCGAGCTGATCACCGGCGGCGCCGAGGGCAACCCCTTCTATATGGAGGAACTGCTGCGCATGCTGATCGACGAGGGCGCCATCGCGGTGCAGGGCGAGCGCTGGCATCTGCTGCCCGACAAGCTGCAGGCCGCCCAGGTACCACCGACGCTCACCGGCGTGTTGCAGGCGCGGCTGGACACGCTGGCGCCGCACGAGAAGCTGTCGCTGCAGCAGGCCGCGGTGATCGGCTTCGTGTTCTGGGACCAGGCGCTGGCCGCGCTCGACGCTCAGGCGCTGCAGCCGCTGGACGCGCAGATCCGGCGCGGCCTGGTGGTGCCCCATGACCGCGCGGCCTTCGAGGGCCAGAACGAATACGCGTTCAAGCACCAGATCCTGCACCAGGTCACCTATGACAGCCTGCTGCGCCGCAGCCGGCGCGAGTACCACGCCAAGGCGGCCGCCTGGTTGGTGCATCTGGGCGAGTCGGGGGCCAGTGGCCTGTCGCAGACCCTGGGCCCGGCGGCCGAGCACTTCGAACGGGCCGGCGATATGCGCAATGCGCTGAGCTATTTCGTCCGCGCCGCCGAGGACGCCGCCGCCCGCTATGCCAACGAGGCCATGCTGGGTTTCGTCGCCCGCGGCCTGGCGCTGGCCCAGGGCGATGACCATGAGGCGCGCTGGCGGCTGCTGCGCCTGCGCGAACGCCTGCTGCAGACGCGCGAGGACCGCGCCGCCCATGAGGCCGATCTGCAGGCGCTGGCCGAGCTGGCCGAGCGGCTGGACGACGACCAGCGGCGCATCGAAGTCCTGCTGCGCCAGGCTTTTGTGCTGCGCGCGGCCGGTGATTTCGAGGCTGCCGAGCGCGCCGACCGGGCCGGCTTTGCGTTGGCCGCCGGGCTGCCCGAGGTGCCGGCGGCGCTGTTTCCCAGCCTGGCCACCACTTTGACCGGTCGAGGGGACTATGCCGGCGCGCGCGAGGTGTCCGAGCAGGGCCTGGCCCTGGCCCGCCGGCAGGGCGACCGCGTCGGGGAGAGCAAGCTGGTCAATGCGCTGGGCCTGATCGCGATGGAGCAGGGCGATCTGGCCACCGCGGCCGACTGCTTCGAACGCGGCCTGCTGATGGTGCGTGAGGCCAGGGACCGCGGCGCCGAGGGTTTGCGGCTGAACAATCTGGGCTCGGTCTATCCCCGCCTGGGTGACTATGCCAAGGCCCGCCAGCATCTCGACCAGGGCCTGCGCCTGGCCCGTGCGCTGGGCCAGCGCGACACAGAGGCCGTGGTGCTGTTGAACACCGGCTCGGTGGCCCATCTGCAGGGCGATGACACCAGCGCCCTGGCCCACGCCAATGCGGCGCTGGAGGCGGCCGCGGCCAGCGGCCAGCGCGACCTGGAGGCCTATGCGCGCCTGGTCGCCGGCCACGCCGAGCTGGGGCTGGGGCGGTTGGAGGCCGCACAGACCGCCTACGCCGATTCACGCGACCGGCTGCTGCAGCTGAAGATGCGCGGCCAGCAGGTGCTCGATCCGGTCTCGGGCCTGGCCCGTGTGGCGCTGGCCCGGGGCCAGGTGGCCGAGGCCTTGCGGCAGGTCGAGCTGATCCTGGCTCACCTGGCCGGCGGCGGCAGCCTGGACGGTACCGAGGAGCCGCTGCTGCTGCCACTGACCTGCTACCAGGTGCTGCTGGCAGCCGGCGACGTGCGCGCGCTGGAGGTGCTGGCCGCAGCCCATGCCGAGCTGCAGGCCCAGGCCGCGCGCATCAGCGACGCGCGGGTGCGCCAGGGATTCCTGAGCCATGTGCCGCACAACCGCGAGATCGTGCGGGCCTGGGAGGCTCTGAATCGCTAGACGCGGTGTATCAGACGCGACTGAGTGCAATGCCCGAAGTGCTGCGCAGCCGTTCGATCAGGCGCGGTGCGATCTGCTGCAGCGGCAAGACCTCGTCGGCCGCACCGGCATTGATGGCCTCGCGCGGCATGCCGAACACCACGCAGGTGGCTTCGTCCTGCACAAAGTTGTAGGAACCGGCGTCCTTCATCACCTTCATGGCCTTGGCGCCATCCGCCCCCATGCCGGTGAGCATGATGCCCAGGGCATTCGGGCCGACGACGCGGGCCGCCGAGTGGAACAGCACCTCGACCGAGGGCTTGTGGCGGTTCACCGGCTCGCCATCCTGCACGCGCGCAATGTAATTGGCGCCCGAGCGCTCGACGCTGAGGTGGAAGCCACCCGGGGCGATATAGCCGTGGCCGGGCAGGATCCGCTCGCCGTCCTGGGCTTCCTTGACGCGGATGCGGCACAGGCTGTCCAGCCGCGCCGCATAGCTCTTGGTGAAGCCCGGCGGCATGTGCTGGGTGATGACGACGGCCGGGCAGTCGGCCGGCAGATTGACCAGCACGTCCTTGGTCGCCTCGGTACCGCCGGTGGAGGCGCCGATGAAGATGATCTTTTCGGTCGAGAGGCGGCCGATTCCGGCCATCGTCACCGGCTTGGCGGGTGCCGCCGGTGCACCGCCCGCGGTGGGGGCCGGCGCAGGGGCCGCGTGGCGACGGATGTGCGCCTTGGCGGCGATGCGTATCTTGTCGGTGATGTCGTCGGCCAGCTGGCGTATGCCATCGGCCACGCCGATCTTGGGCTTGGCGACGAAGTCCACCGCGCCCAGCTCCAGCGCCTTCATCGTCACCTCGGCGCCCCGCTCGGTCAGGGTGGAGACCATCACCACCGGCATCGGCCTGAGCCGCATCAGGCGCGACAGGAAGTCGATGCCGTCCATGCGCGGCATCTCCACGTCCAGGGTGATCACATCGGGGTTGAGGTTGCGAATCATCTCGCGCGCGATCAGCGGGTCGCTGGCGGCGCCGACGCAAATCATGTCGGGCTGGCGGTTGATGATTTCGGTCAGGATGCTGCGCACCAGCGCCGAGTCGTCCACGACGACCACTGTGGTTTTGGCCATGCCGTTCTCTCCAACTTCTAGAACAGGTCCACCGAGCCACCCGCGACGACCGGCGCCACCTTCTGTGCGGCCAGCCTGTCTTGCTGGACCAGCGCATCGGTATTGGCCGGGGCGAGGCGTTTCACCATCGCCTTGCCGCTGTGGGGCAGAAAGCAGACCTTGCGGGGATAGATGTCGAGCACGTCCTTGGAGACGATGGGTATGCGCTCGGTCTTCAGATAGTCGATCACGAAGGCGGTGTTGCGCTCGCCGACGTTGATGGTGTTCATGCCGCCGATGACGGCGCCGCCGCCAAAGATCTTGGCTTCCATGGTCATGCGCGACGCGCCGCGCTTCATCATCTCGTTGATCAGCAGTTCCATCGCGAACGAGCCGTAGCGGCCGGAGTCGCCAGCGCCCTCGGGCAGCATGAAGTGGTTCATGCCGCCGACCTTGGCATTGCGGTCCCAGATGCAGGCGGCAATGCAGGAACCCAGGGTCGTCATGACCAGGATGTCTTCGCTGTCCACGAAGTATTCGCCGGGCAGTATCTTCACCGCCTCGTTCTTGAAATGGGCGTCCCAGAAGAAGAACGAGGCTTCGCCGGGCTTGCGGGCCTGGGATTTGAGCTTGGTCAGCCGTGGCGACCCCCCCAACGATGAGCTCGTGAAGGCGGCCGCGGCGGGACGAGCTGGGGAGTTGGACTGTGCGGATTCCATAGGCTTTGGCTTTTATCGGCAGCGTGGGGTGCGGCTTGATGGCCCGGTCACACGCGTTCGTAAATTGTTTTTCCGCGCAGGCGGAACAAGTCCCTGGATTCGGTGAAGTTCTCGGAATGGCCGACGAACAGCAGGCCGCCGGGCTTCATCACCCGGTGGATGCGCTCCAGCACCTTGCGCTGGGTCGGCGCGTCGAAGTAGATCATCACATTGCGGCAGAACACGATCTGGAACGGGTCGCCCAGCGACCATTGCTGGTCCATCAGGTTCAGCGAGCGGAACTCGATCTTCTTGGCCAACTCGGGCTTGATACGAATTTGGCCTGAGTTGTTGCCGGTTCCGCGCATGAAGTGCTTGCGCAGCCGCTCGGGCGACAGGCCCCGCGCCTCGGCACTGTAGACGCCGCGCCGGGCGGTGTTGAGCACATTGGTGTCGATGTCGCTGGCGACGATCTGCGCCGTGGCATTCGTGCCCAGGGCCTCGGCCACCGTCATCGCGATCGAATAGGGCTCCTCGCCGGTGGAGGCCGCGCAGCACCAGATGCGCAGCGGCTTGCCGGCATGTGGCTTGAGGTCGTCCATCAGGCACTGGAAATGATGGTCTTCGCGGAAGAACGAGGTCAGGTTGGTGGTCAGGCAGTTGACGAACTCCTGCCACTCGCTGGCGCCCTGGGCGCCGCTGGCGTTCTCCAGCCATTGCAGATAGTCGCCGAAACTGCGGTGGCCGGTCTCGCGCAAGCGCCTCGAGAGCCGGCTGTAGACCATCGCCTGCTTGCCTTCATGCAGGCTGATGCCGGCATGCTGATAGATCAGCTTGCGGACACGGTCGAAATCGTTGCGGTTGAAGGTGAACTCATTGTCGAGCCCGTCTTGCGTCGAGGCAGTGTTCAGCACAGCGGTCATGGCGGTCTTTTTTTGAGCCCACAGCGAGCTTGATCGCTTCGGCGTTGAAGTGATGGAACGAGTCTGTTCCTTGTACTCCAAAAGTAAGCCAAGAACAGCACGGAGTTGGCCTCGCTATTCTGCGCTCCGTGACAAGCTTGCCTGATAGACTCATTTGCACCCAGTCCGAGAGACCTTTGAAGCCGATTGATCCGCCACCGTTGATTGACGCCGCCGAGTTGCGTCTGGACTTGGCCCTGCAGCTGCTGCAGCAGGCCGGTGCCAGCCTGCCGGACGCCGAGCCGCGCAGCGCGGCCTGGCTGCAGGGTGTGCTCGACGCGCTGTGCGATCTCTCCAGCCGTGATGCGCTGACCGGCCTGGTCAACCGTCGCTCGTTCGAGATGGCACTGTCGCGCGAGGTGGACCGGGTGGCCCGCTCCGGCGAGTCGGCCCTGCTGCTGACCCTGGACATCGACCATTTCAAGGCCGTCAACGACACCTACGGGCACGCCGCCGGCGACTTGGTGATACAGGCCGTGGCCGAGGCCGTGAACCGCGCCGTGCGGCCGATGGACACGGTGGCCCGCGTCGGCGGCGAAGAGTTTTCCATCATCCTGCCCAGCTGCCCCTTCACCTTTGGCCGCACGGTGGCCGAGCGAGTGCGGCAGATGGTGTCGGAGTTGAATGTGCAGGTGGCACCCGGCAAATCGCTGGCCGTGACCGTCAGCCTCGGTGGCGCCTTCGCCCCGCAATGGGTGCGCTCGTCGGCCCTGCTGTGGATGGAGCGGGCCGACCGCCAGCTCTACCGTGCCAAGGCCGAGGGTCGCAACCGGGCATGTCTGGAGCCCCAGGCCGAATGCCTGGTCAGCGCCGAAGAAAAAGGCATGCTGTTCGCAGCCACGCAGTTTCAGGAAGTTGAATGAGCACGATCACTGCGACTGCCACCAAACCCGGCGCCCGGCGCGCCGTGGCCCACACCCTGGCCGTGACCAGCGGCAAGGGTGGCGTGGGCAAGACCTTCGTCACCGCCAACCTGGCCGCGGCCCTGGCCGCACGCGGCGAGCGCGTGCTGGTGCTGGACGCCGACCTGGGCCTGGCCAATCTGGATGTGGTGCTGAACCTGTACCCCAAGATCACGCTGCACGATGTCTTCACCGACAAGGCGACTCTGGAAGACGCCATCCTGCCCGCGCCCGGCGGCTTCTTCGTGCTGTTGGCCGGCTCCGGCCTGGTCGAATACTCGCGGCTGACGCCCGAGGTGCGCGACAAGCTCTTGCAGATCATCGACCAGGTCAAGCCCCGTTTCGACTGGGTCTTGCTGGACACCGGCGCCGGCATCTCCGATGTGGTGCTGTTCGCCATCTCGCTGGCCGAGCAGGTGCTGGTCGTGGCCACGCCCGAACCGACCTCGATGACCGACGCCTATGCCACCATCAAGGTGCTGGCCACGCAGCAGGAGCGCCGCCATATCGGCCTGCTGGTGAATCAGGTCCAGCAGCTCGGTGAGGGCAAGACGGTGCGCAACCAGCTGCAGCAGGTGGTGCAGCGCTTCGTCGATGTGGGCCTGCCCCAGCCGGTGAAGCTGGAGCTGCTGGGCGAGGTGCGAAGCGACAACGCGGTGCGCGAATCGGTGCGCCGCCGCCAGCTGCTGATGGAGGTCTATCCGGGCTCCGAGGCGGCCCAGGCGATACGGGCGCTTGCTGCCAAGCTCTGCGAGTAGTCCGCCGATGTCAGAGACTGAACAAGCCGGCCAGACCACGGCCTTTGAACTGCTGGGCGGAGAACCCGCCGTGCGCGCCCTGGTCGATCGCTTTTACGATCTGATGGACCTCGAGCCCGGTTATGCCAGGCTGCGGGCTATCCATCCGACCACGCTCGACGGCTCCCGCGACAAGCTGAACTGGTTTCTTTGCGGCTGGCTGGGCGGCCCCGACCACTACATCGAACGCTTCGGCCATCCGCGCCTGCGCGCCCGTCACATGCCTTTTGCGATCGGCATTGCCGAACGCGACCAGTGGATGCTCTGCATGCGCCAGGCGATGCAGGAGCTGGGCTTTGACCCGGTGCTGGAGCAGCGCTTGGCCGATGCGTTTTTCGGCACCGCCGACTGGATGAGGAACTGCCCGGCCTAGCTGCTGCCCTGCAGCAACACGATCAGCGCCCCGTTGCCGCCCTCGCTCGCACGCGCCTGCGTAAACGCCAGCACCTCCTGCTTTTGCACCAGCCAACGCCGCACCCGGGCCTTCAGCACCGGCTCCCGGCCCGGCGAGCCATTGCCCTTGCCGTGGACCACGCGCACGCAGCGCATGCCGGTGCGGGCGGCGTGGTGGATGAACTCGCCCAGCGACTCTCGGGCCTCGTCGCGGCGCAGGCCATGCAGATCGATCTGGCCCTGAAGCGACCAGTGGCCGCGGCGCAGCTTGCGCACCACCTCCTGGCTGATATTGGTGCGGCGGAACGACAAGGCCTCGTCGGTTTCGAGCAGCGAATCGACGTCAAAGTCGTCCGACAGCGCCTGGCGCAGCGCCTGCTGCTCGTCCTGCTCGCGCTGACGCGGTTCGGGACTGGGTTTGGCGCGCTTCAGCTCGGCGCGGATGGCGGCCACCAGCGGCGTGACCGGGCCGACGGTGCGGGTGAACAGCTGTTGCTCGTGCAGCAGGCGCTGGCGCTCGGCCTCGCGTGCCGCCGCCAGCGCCGCGGCCTCTTCGCGGCCTTTAGCCAGCGTGCGTTTCAAGTCCTGCAGGTCTTGCAGGGCCTTCAGCGGCGTGGGGCGCCTCATAGCAGACCCCGTTCGGCCAGCGACACCACCTCGGACGCGCCGACCACCATATGGTCCAGCACCCGCACGTCGATGAAGGCCAAGGCGTCGCGCAGTCCATGGGTCAGCAGCTCGTCGGCACGCGACGGCTCGGCCACGCCGGAAGGGTGGTTGTGGGCCAGTATCACCGCGCCGGCATTCAGCGCCAGCGCGCGCTTGAGCACTTCTCTTGGATAGACGCTGGTCTGTGTCAGGCTGCCCTGGAACATCTGTTCCAGCGCGATCAGCCTGTGCTGCGAGTCCAGGAACAGCACGGCGAAGACCTCGTGGCTGAGGTTGCCGAGCTGCAGGCGCAGGTAGGTCTTGACCGCCTCGGGTGAGTTGAATACCGGCCGCTCGGCGAGCTGCTGCAGCAGCGAGCGCCGGCTGATCTCCAGCACGGCCGCGATTTCCGCCCGCTTGGCCGGCCCCAGGCCCTTGATCCTGGCCAGATCGGCAAGGCTGGCCTGCAGCAGGCCCCGCCAGCCGCCCAGTTGGTCCAGCAACTGCTGGGCCAGCTGCAGCACCGAGGTGCCCTTGATGCCGGTGCGCAGCAGCAGGGCCAGCAATTCGGCATCGGCCAGCGCCGCCGGGCCGCGGGCGAGCAGCTTCTCGCGCGGTCGGGCATCGGGGGGCAAATGGTCGAGTGGCATGGTGGGTACAAGGTGATTTTGGACCCAGATCAAGGGATTCCCCGGGGCCTGGCCGGGGCAGAGGGCGCGGGCAGCCTAAAATCCGCGCAGTCTAGCGAACAAGGCAGTCACGTGAATCTCATCCAAACAGGGTCGTTCCTGACTCTGCATTACCGTCTGGCAGGGCCCGATGGTAACGACTTGATCAATACCTTTGCCGATAAACCGGCCACCCTGTCTCTGGGCGCCGGGGAATTGGCTCCGGCCATCGAGGCGCGCCTGCTGGGCCTGGCAGAGGGCACGCGGGTGACCCTGGACCTGGCCCCCGGCGAGGCCTTTGGCGAGCGCAACCCCGAGCTGCTGCAGCGCGTCAAGCTCAGTCTGCTGCACGAGCTGGGCGACCCGGACGAGCAGTATTCGATCGGGGACGTGGTGCAGTTCCCGACACCGGACGGCCGCGGCAGCTATGCCGGCCTGGTGCGCGAGGTGGGCGAGGACTGGCTGCTGTTCGACTTCAACCACCCACTGGCCGGCCAGCCGGTGAGCTTCGAAGTGCAAGTGATAGGGGTGTTGTGATGACGATGTCCAGCGTGTCCGGTGTGAATTTGCAGGAAGTCGTGCTGGCCGAGCCGCGCGGCTTTTGCGCCGGCGTCGATCGCGCGATCGAGATCGTCGAGCGGGCGCTGATCAAGTTCGGCGCGCCCATCTATGTGCGCCACGAGATCGTGCACAACACCTATGTCGTCAACGACCTGAAGTCGCGCGGCGCGATCTTCATCGAAGACCTGGCCGAGGTGCCGCCCGGCGCGACGCTGGTGTTCAGCGCCCACGGCGTCAGCCAGGCGGTGCGCCGCGAGGCGGCCGAGCGCGGCTTCCATGTCTTCGACGCCACCTGCCCCCTGGTCACCAAGGTCCATGTGGAGGTGGCCAAGCTGAACAAGGAAGGCTATCAATTCATCATGATCGGCCACAAGGGGCATCCCGAGGTCGAGGGCACGATGGGCCAGCTCAACGCCGGCATCCATCTGGTCGAGGAAGTGGCCGATGTGGCCAAGGTTGACTTGGCGCCCGACACCAAGCTGGCCGTGGTCACGCAGACCACGCTCAGCGTCGATGACGCGGCCGAGATCCTGGCCGCCGTTAAGGCCCGCTTTCCCCAGGTGCGCGAACCCAAGCAGCAGGACATCTGCTACGCCACGCAGAACCGCCAGGACGCCGTCAAGGTGATGGCGCCCCAGGTCGAGGTGGTGGTCGTCGTCGGCAGCCCGACCAGCTCGAACAGCAACCGCCTGCGCGAACTGGCCGAACGCCTGGGCACGCCGGCCTATATGGTGGACAGCCCCGAAGATCTGCTGCCCGAATGGCTGGAGGGCCGCAGCCGCGTCGGCCTGACGGCCGGCGCCTCCGCCCCCGACATCCTCGTCACCGAGGTCATCGCCCGGCTGCGTGCCATGGGCGCCACCTCGGTGCGGCGCTTGAGCGGCGTCGAGGAGACGATACAGTTCCCGCTGCCATTGGGCCTGGGCGACAAGTCCATGGCCGAGGTGAGTTCCTCGCGATCTTGATCGTGGCGCTTCGCTAGATGCGGCGCCACGGTGGCGCCGTTTTGCCTTTATAGAATCAAGAACCGATCAAGGAATTCCCATGCTAGACATCAACCTGCTGCGCAAAGACCTGCCCGCCGCCATCGCGCGCCTGGAAACGCGCAAGAGCCCCCAACCCTTTCTCGACGAAGAGCGCTTCCAGGCGCTGGAGACGCAGCGCCGCGGCGTGCAGATCCGCACCGAGGAGCTGCAGGCACGGCGCAACACGCTGTCCAAGCAGATCGGCCAACTCAAGGGCAAGGGCGAGGACACCACCGCACAGATGGCCGAGGTGGCCAGCATTGCCGACGAGCTGAAGGCCGGCGCGGCAAGCCTGGATGTGATCCAGGGCGAGCTGCAGTCCATGCTGATGGGCGTTCCCAATCTGCCGCACGAGTCGGTGCCTGTGGGCAGCGACGAGGCCGGCAATGTGGAAGTGCGCCGCTGGGGCGCGCCGCGTGCGTTCGACTTCGCCGTCAAGGACCATGTGGATCTGGGCGCCCCGCTGGGCCTGGACTTCGACACGGGCGCCAAGCTCAGCGGCTCGCGCTTCAGCTTCCTGAAGGGCCCGATTGCCCGCCTGCACCGCGGACTGGCCCAGTTCATGCTGGACCTGCAGACCACCGAGCACGGCTACACCGAGTGCTACACGCCCTATATCGTCAACCGCGAGGTGCTGGAAGGCACGGGCCAGCTGCCCAAGTTCAAGGAAGACATGTTCTGGGTTCTGCGCGGCGGCGATGACGAGCAGCCCGAGCAGTACCTGATCTCGACCTCGGAGATCTCGCTGACCAACAGCGTGCGCGAACAGGTGCTGGACCCGGCCCAGCTGCCGATCAAGCTGACCGCTCACAGCCCCTGCTTCCGCTCGGAAGCGGGCAGCGCCGGCCGCGACACCCGCGGCATGATCCGCCAGCACCAGTTCGACAAGGTCGAGATGGTGCAGATCACCCATCCCGACAAGAGCTACGAGGCCTTGGAAGAGATGGTCGGCCACGCCGAGGCCGTGCTGCAAAAGCTCGGCCTGCCGTATCGTGTATTGACGCTGTGCACCGGCGACATGGGCTTCGGCTCGACCAAGACCTATGACCTCGAAGTCTGGCTGCCGGCGCAGAACACCTATCGCGAGATCAGCTCCTGCTCGAACTGCGAAGCCTTCCAGGCCCGCCGCATGCAGACCCGCTTCAAGAACGCCCAGGGCAAGAACGAATGGGTGCACACCTTGAACGGCTCCGGCCTCGCCGTGGGCCGCACCCTGGTGGCCGTGCTGGAGAACTACCAGAACGCCGACGGCAGCATCACCGTGCCCGAGGCGCTGCGCCCCTATGTCGGCGGCGTCGAGGTGCTGCGCGGCTGATTGATTGTCAGCCAGGTCTTGCGGGACGGGCCTGGGATTAGGCTATAATCACAGGCTTGTCTGAATAGACATCAAGAACACCTGGAGAGGTGGCAGAGTGGTTGAATGTACCTGACTCGAAATCAGGCGGGCGGAAACGCCTCGGGGGTTCGAATCCCCCCCTCTCCTCCAGGACAATCCCCCTACACAGTGCACGACAGTGCCGTTAACGTGTAGGGGGTTTTTCTTTAAGTCGTTGATTTGACGACGTTTTTTCCCTCGACGACACTGTCCAAGGTGCAACAAGGTTGCATCAACGTGCACCACGATTCCGCGACTTGCTGGCGGACTGAGTGGCGGACAGACAGTCGAAAGGGAATCCTGAATGGCTCGAACGCGGACGGCGGCGACCTTGCACCTGTTGACGGTGCGCGAGGTCCAAAGCGCAGTTGAGGGCGATCACACGGACGGCGGCGGACTGCTGCTGCGTGTTCGCGGTGCCTCCTGCAGTTGGGTGTTTCGATTCACTGCGCCTTCCGGTCGCAGGCGCGAGATGGGCCTGGGCGTTGCACGCCGGGGCAGCGCAGCTCAGACTGGGGACAGTCTCACCGGTGCGCGTGACCTGGCTCACGATGCGCGCGACATGCTCCGCCGCGGGCTGGACCCAATCGACGAGCGGGCGAAGGTCAAGGCCGCCGCACAGCATGCTGAACAGCAGGCCAAGGCCACCAAGCGACGCGAACACATGACCCTGGCCAGGGCCGCCCGCGACTATCACGAGCGAGTGATCGAGACGAGCCGCACGGAGAAGCACTCGGGCCAGTGGATCAATTCGCTCGAGAACCACATGCCGCCGGAAATCTGGCACGCGCCGATTGCCGACATTGATGCGCCGGCCCTGCTGGCTGCACTGTCCAAGGTGCGCTCGTTGGACGACTCCAAGAAACGGGTGCCTGAGACGCTGCAGCGCATGCGCCAGCGCCTGGATGCTGTATTCGAAGATGCGATCTTTCACAGGCGGTGCACCTCCAACCCTGCCGCGGCCATTCGCCGAAAAATGCGGGAGACGCAGATCAAGCGGGAGCGAGGCGCGTTCGCTGCGCTGCCCTATCGCGAAGCGCCCAGCTTCATGGCCGCGCTTCGAGAAGTGCAGGGCACCGCGGCCCGCAGCCTTGAGTTTGCTGTGCTGACTGCCTCGCGCACTGGCGAGGTTCTGCAGGCGGCTTGGGCGCAGTTCGACCTGGACGCGGCCACCTGGGTGATCCCTGGGGCCTTGATGAAGGGCGGCGAGGCTCACACGGTGCACCTGTCGGCCCGGGCGCTTGAGATCCTGCAAGGCCAGCGCGGACAGGATAGGGCGCTGGTGTTCCCGTCGCCGATCTCTGTCGGCAAGCCGCGCACCGCAGCTCGGCCGATGTCAAACATGGCAATGCTCACTCTCTTGACCCGCATGCAGATGCGGGACCGCACGACGGTGCACGGCCTATGTCGGGCGACTTTCTCGACCTGGGCCAACGAGACGGCGACGGCTCGCCCTGAAGTGATCGAGGCATGCCTGGCGCACAAGGAGGCGGACAAGGTCAAGGCCGCCTACAACCGCGCCCAGTTCATGGTTGAGCGGCGCGGGTTGATGGACGCTTGGTGTGCCTATTTGAGCACTCCGGCCTGCGCGATTCATTCATTGCGCGCCGCATGATTGAAATGAGTGTTACAAAAAACAATTTGAATTGGTTGAAAAAAGTATTACAGTAATCACATCGAATCACTGACCTGGAGAGCGCCATGTTCTTGAAGAACGTCATTGCCAGCACTGTCAGTTGCACCCGGTCGCCGCTGTGTGTTGTCTTGTTTCTTGGTGCGGCCCTTTACAGCGCGCTTCAGATGCTTGATGGCGACTGGAGCGGTGCCCTGATCACGTGCTTCGTGGGGGCGGCCATGATCACCTCGATTAGTGTCCCTCGCGCCGGTGGAATCCGCAGGACCGCCGCATGAGCGAGAGCAACCGCGGAGGAGCTGGGCGCGGACAAGGGCGCAAGGCACTACCGGAAGACGAGAAGGCTGTCCCGGGCTCCGTGCGCTTGACCCCAGCACGCTGGGCAAAGCTGCGGAAGCTGGGGGCTGGCTGGCTTGCCAAGGCCATAGATCGTGCTCGTGAACCGGGAGAAGCAAAGTGAAGCTTGGTTTCAGTATCGGCAGCTTGGTGCCCGCCTTCTTCGTCGGCAGTCCCGTAGCCTTGATGCTGGCCGCCGCGCTGTTTCAACTTGGTGTGCTGCCTGCCGGCGTTGCTCTGCTGGTGTCGCCAGTGATCACAACGCTCGCCGCGCGCCTGGTGCTGAATAGGATCTGAAAACCGTGGCCGCTGCGGATCAGCGGCAATAGCGGGCCTGCAAGGTGGTGGAACACCGAGCAAGCCCTGACCACAACCCACCTATACGAGAGGTGAATCATGGCTACACAGACTGTATCCGCAGCCCAGGCTGCACTCCGACTGGAATGCCTGCAGAGGCTCTGCAGCCAAATTGCAACCAGCATCAACTGCGCCCGACGAGTCTTGCGCAGCAATTCGGATGATGCCGAAGCGGCATATCTCGTTGCAGATGCCCTTGACCGGCTCGGTTGGATGGCCGATCGTGCTACGGCTGTTGCTGGATCAGGTGGCGTTTTGGTTGGGGGCGACGCTGATGGCTGGGTGCTCGACTCGGCCACACAGGAAATGCTCGGCAAGGTCAAGACGGAGGTGAGTCATGGCTAATGATGCTGTAACGGTCTCCCGAAGCGACCTTGAGAAGTTGCGGCGTGCACTGGCGAAGACCATCGACACTACCGTCACGATTCAAGGCCTTTGCCGTCTTGGACAAGACGATGAAGTTGCCGTTTGCCTCGACGCTATCGAAGCCTGTATCGAGAGCCAGGAGCGACTGGTGCTCCCTGCCGCGGATCTGATCGCTGAGCTGCTGCAGGGGCCGCATCCCAGGGCCAAACGCACAAGACAGGCCGCCGCGCAGTCGGCGAACGTGCCGCGAATGACGGCAATTCAGGGCCAGGCGAGGGGCCGACAAGAAGCTGGCGGCGCGGCGAAACACTGGCCACTAGGTCTGACGCCCATCGAAGATGTTCGAGGGACAACGCCCGTCGAGGAAGTCCGCGCATTTTGGGCCCGGTTTGACATGATCGCGCCCGTCGACGTCAAGCTGGCGGCGGAGTCGGAGCGAGCCGCCGCAGAGACCATCCGGAAATTGACACTGCCTGGGTGCCCTGGGGATCCGGGGTCAGACCATGTCTAGTGCCTCGATGCTTCGCAAGCCGTTGCTTGGCGGCGTTTTCGGATCGGGGCAGTATGAGCTGGCCACGCAACCAATCGTGGCGAACGGGCTGCACGCCGTGAAGTACTTCGTGCTGGAGCCGCGTGCCGGCCGGGTGCTGGCTATCGCCGAGAGCAAGCTGGAGGCGCTCGGCGGGGCTCGGCGCCTCCTGGCGAGCATTGGGCCTACCTCAGCACCGCAGGAGCCCGTATGGCTGCAGCCACCGCTCTGGAGCGATGGTCCTCTGTCTGCCGTCGATGTGGTTGCACCAACCCGGCATGTTTCACGTCGGCGGCGGGAAATCTTCGAACGCTCTGGCGGCCGATGCCACTATTGCCCCCAAGTTCTGACCTTGGAAGGTAAGTGGCACATTGAACACATGCAACCCAAAGCACTCGGCGGAACTGATGATGCACTGAACCTGGTGGCAGCCTGCGTGCGCTGCAACCTGATGAAGGGCGAACGAACCGCTATTGAGTTCGTGGCTGGCGCACTATTGGCGCGGCCGGGGCGTTCAGCGTGAGCCGGCCATTGATATCGCCTCGGCGTGTGGAGGTACTGGCCGAGGCATGCGCCGAGATGCTGGCATGGCTGAACGGGCCGGGGCGTTCAGCACCATCAAGCGAGTTTGCTGCGCGCCTGCTGGCCTATAAAGCCTTGAGAGAAGCAGTTTCGTACTTGCCGCGAGGCCCGGCACTGCTGGAGCAGGTCGGAGGCATTCCCGAAGCCCCCCCGGCACCAAGTTCGCCGTCGGAACGTGATGCTGCGAGCTTCGGCATTGACGAACTGGCGTTGATGACGGATCCGGTTTTGACCCCTCAGGGGTGGGTCGTTCCAGCGCCATTGGTCAAGCGTGTGGACGAGGTCAGGCAAAGGCTCCGTGCGGAGGGGAAGCCTCACACCGACAAGGATGCTCTGATCGAGATGCTGGTCGCTTCAGCGCGCAGTCAGGGGCGAGCGTTGTGGAGGGTTACCCAGGATCTTGGCGCGGCCAGGACGCGACTCAGTCGCGCCCGTACAGCAATTACTGAGGGGGCTATCAAAGTGCCACCCGCAGACAGTAGCGAGTAATCACAGGATTGGAATCATGCAATGCACCGAAAGGAGCATTACATGCAAACCACGACACAAAGAGAGTTCGACGGACCTGAGGTCCTACAACCAGCCAGCCCCAGCGCGACGGCCAGCAAGGCGCCCCACCAAACCCCCGGCCTTTCCGCCGGCTCCACGGCGGAACTGCTAACTGATCAGCAGGCCGCAGCCTGGTTTGGAATATCGGTCCGCAAGTTCCATGAGCTCCGCACGGAGCCTTGGCTACCGAAGCCCATCGTTTTGGGGCCGCGTCTTCTCCGATGGGCTCGAAGCGAGCTGTCAGCCGCGCTGGTGGCGATGCCCCGTCATGCTCAGACGGAACAGCCCGCTCAGCTGCTTCGTGCCCGCATCGAGCGCGCCAAGCGAACGGGAGTGCTGTCATGAGCAACCTCCCCCACCTGACCCGCAACGAACACGAGCTGTATCAGGCATACCTCGACAAGGGCGCGAAGGCCGCTACCACACCGGACGAGGCCATGCTGCTGGCCAAGCTCCTGCGCGATGAGCCGGCCTACAGTGACCCGAAGCACCGCGGGCACAAGATCGTTAAGCGCGACATCAAACAGCTGTACGACTCGGCTATTCCGGACCAACCCGACGCCGATCTGATCCTGGGCAGCGGGAGTGCATGGCGATGAGCGCTGCAGCAACAACCCGAGGGCCGGCATCCCCGGTGCCCAGGCGCGACTCGTTTGCGGACCAGGCGCTTGAAGCGATTCGGGGCGGCACGGCGGCCCAGAAGCTGGTCTATCGCCTGCGCCATGAGATCGCCGGCACCGACGAGCTGCTGGAGGCCGTGCGCGGCGCGTTGGCCACCGGTGGGCCTGCCTACGCAGAGGGCTTCTGCCGTGAGCTGCAGAAGCGGCTGGAGGCCTCGCGGTGAGCATCAAAGTCATGGGCGCAGTGTGGGAGGGCTCACGGCATTCCGGCTCGGAGTTGCTGATGCTGCTCGCCTTCGCCGACTTCTCAGATGACCAGGGCAACAGCTACCCGGCAGTCCGCACGGTTGCCGCGAAGTGCCGCATGCAACCTCGCAATGCGAACTACATCCTGAAGGCGTTGCAGGACAGCGGCGAACTGCAAGTGCGGCCGAATGAAGGCCCCAAGGGCACCAACCGCTATCGCATCGTGCTTGAAGCCCTCAAGGGGGTGCAAAGCTCTGCAGGGGGAGGGGTGCAATCTGGTGCAGGGGTGCAAAGCTCTGCAGGGCTGCAACCCACTGCACGGACCCCTGCAACGGAGTGCGCGAAACCCCTGCAACCCAGTGCAGCCGAACCGTCATTGAACCGTCAAGAACCGTCAGAAGAGCGCGAGCGCGCGCCACGGGCCTCTAAACGTCCGGTCAAGACATCAATGCCCAAAGGCTTCTGCATCTCGGAGCGGGTGCGTTCGTGGGCAATGACGAAAGGCTTTGACCGCCTGGATCAGCACCTTGAGGCATTCGTCGGAAAGGCGGTCGCCAACGGATACACCTACGTCGATTGGGACCAGGCCTTCATGAATGCAGTGTCTGGGGACTGGGCGAAGATCCGCAGCGACGGCGCGCAGGGCAATGGCCGCCGCCCGGTGCTGGACTCCGTTGACATCTTCGCAGGTGCACGATGAGCAGCCGCACTGATTCGAAATCCCTGCCCTGGAGCGCCGAAGCGGAGCAGGCTGTGCTGGGTGCGTTGATGCTGGATCCTGACGCGCTGCTTCGCATCTCCGATCGCCAGTTGCAGCCGTCGCACTTCTTCGACTCACGGCACCGCGCCATCCTGTCGGCGGTTACTGACATGGCCGCTCGCCGGCTCCCCGTGGATGTGGTGACCGTCTTCGAACGCCTGCAGTCGGCAGGTAGTGCCGAAGACTTTGGCGGCCTGGCCTACCTCAACTCCTTGGCCCAATGTGTGCCCAGCGCCTCGAACATCGGCCGCCATGCCGACATCGTGCTGGAGAAGGCCATGCGGCGCGCCGTCATTGCTGCCGCTGATCGTGCGCAAGACCTGGCCCGCGAGCCGGGCACCGCCGATGACGTGCTGGATGGTGTGACTGCGCTTTTCAGCGGGATCAAGCGCACCGGAGCTGCAAGCGCGCCCCGGAGCCTTGCCGACCTGGTGCTGGAGCGGCAGCGGCACTGGCAGGCCCTTGCCGAAGGCGAGACGCTCCCAGGGATCCCCACCGGCCTGGATTCGCTGGATGCGGCTCTTGGTGGTGGCCTGAAGACGGGAAGGGTTGTCGTGCTGGCCGCCCGGCCGTCTGTGGGAAAAACCTCCCTTGCCGGGCAGATTGGCCTGAACGTCGCGGGCCAAGGCCATGGTGTGTTGATGCTGTCCCAGGAGATGCCGGCTGGCGAGCTGGTGGATCGTGCGGTGGCCAACCTGGGCCGCGTGCACCTGGACCGCATCAGCGCCGGCCGCTTTGTCGATGACGACACACGCCGGCTGAGTGAAGCTAGCGATGCTGCTGCCGCGCTGCCGTTCTACGTCGATGACCAGCCGGCTCTGACGCTACTGGACATCCGCGCCAAGGCGCGCCAGGTGCAGCAGCAAGGACTGTCGCTCCTGATCGTGGACTACCTGCAGCTGTGCGCGAGCACCGGCAGCTTCGACAAGCGCCACCACCAGATCGAGCAGATCAGTCGTGGCATGAAGGCGCTGGCCAAGGAACTGAATATCTGCGTGCTGCTGTTGAGCCAGTTGATCCGAGGCCGTGGCGATGAGCCCGAGCTCGATCACCTGAAGGAATCCGGCGCGATCGAAGAAGACGCCGACACGGTGATCCTGTTGCACCCGGTCGGTAACGAGCCTGACGGGGGGCTGGTTGTGATGGCGAAGGTCTGCAAGAACCGTCAGGGCCGGCGTGGTCGCTTGGCTCTGGCGCTAGACGGCAGAACGCAGCGCTGGCGGACATCGAGCGCGGATGTGTCGCGGCGCAGCGGACCTGGTCCGTAGTGGCGCACTCGATCCACTCTGCACACCCCGGGCCTGAATGCCCTTTTGATTGACTGACCCAAAGAAGGAAACCCCATGCTGAACATGAACGAATTCGAAGCTCAAGAGCGCCTGCTGACGGTTGACCATGCCGCGGCCCTGGCGGCCGAGGCTGCCGCCGTGAAGGCGCTGGAGGATGCGCAACTGCGCGCGCTGACCGGTGGCGTGCCTGTGCCTGGCTCGCTGGTGGATGCGGCCGCGGCTGCGAAGAAAGTGCGCACCGATCTTGACGGGGCTCTGGCCGCCTATGCTCGCGGCGTTGAGCTGGGCGAGCAGGCCGCTACCGAGACGGCCCGCGCCTCGCGTGAAGCCGAGGTGCAGGCCGCGGTTGCCGATTTCCAGAAGCACGCCGCCGAAGTCATCGCGATCGTTGGGAAGCTCATGACTACCGGCGACGGGGCCAAGGCCTGCGCGGCACTCGGGCAGGTGCTCAAGGCCGTCGGCAACGCGGACTCTAACGTCCTGACGGCAGGTGGCTGGCTGACCAGCGACGGCCTGCGCGCCATTAGGGCTACCCCTGCACAGTTCATCGTCGCCGGCATGATCAATCGGGTGCTCGACGACGGTAGCCATGGCGCGCGGCGCGCCGAAACGGCCCTGCAGACCTTGTGCGCCGGCATCGTCGCCGGCGTCAAGGCTCAGCCGTCGACCTGGCCGGGGGCCTGAGTATGTCGGGAGAAGGGATGCCGGCCGATTCGCCTGCAGGGCGCGTGGATGCTGAGGATGTCGACGAGCCTACCCCCCACAGCGCGCGCTTCATCCGGCTGGCCACAGTGGACGATGTTCGGGTGGAGCTTGCCCGCGTCTACCGCGAGACGCGCAGCCTGAAACTCGCCCCGGACTTGGGCTCGAAGTTGACCTACATGCTCGTACAGCTGGCGCGAGTCACCGAGGTGGTGACGGTGGAGAGGCGCCTGCGTGAGATCGAGGAACTGCTAAAACAAGGAGTCCGCCATGGTCTGGAACAGCACAAGGAATAGCCGCCTGGCCCGCGTCGAGGCGCAGGTGCAAGCAGTGGCTCCGCCGCCTCCTGATCGGGAGATCGAGCGAGAGATGGCCTGGGCGAGTTTTGCCGCCGCCGCGTGTGTGCGGGCGGTGCAGCTCGGCCCCGGTGAAAGCATTGAATCGCTGGCAGATCGTTTGCTGGCGTTTCCGGCTGAGGAACATGCTGCGATCCTCGCCGATGCCAGGGGAATGCTTCACCGCACCACGGGGTGGGCGGAACTGCAGCCGGAGCTGCTGGCGCTGGATCAAATCATCGAAGAGGTGCGGTCGCTGCTCTGACTGCGAGCCCATCCCTACAGCCTCCGTTCGATGTCTCTCACGTTCCACCAGCACCAGAAGCCTACGGCGACTGCGGTGGCCCACGCGATCTGCTCCCATGTTCGCCAGCGCTCAAGGGCCTGGATGATCGGCGTGAAGATCAGCAGCGGGCACACGAAGACCACGTAGAGCGAGGCGATCACATGGCGATTGCTGTCGAGCTTCATGGCGGTCTCGGGGACGTTCGAGGATCTGCAGTGTGTCTCAGGCATCGGCCGGCCGCTACTGGCTGCAAGTCCCGGGGGCATTGGCGGAGGCATGCTCTGCCAAGGCGCGCTCGGGCTCAAGGGCTCGGCCATGCTGGGCGACAGTCCCGCAGCCGTTCCGCCAAGCCATTGAACGGCCGCCACTGCTGCTCGCGGCGCCGCGCTTGCCGATGTCGGTTAGCACTGCTGGTGTCGAAGCCGTATGCTTCGTTAGCCACGGTCGGTGGCAAGCCGGGGCATCCACGATGATCAAAAAGAAAACGGTATTGGTGCTGGGGGCTGGTGCAAGCTGCAGCTATGGGTTGCCGCTCGGTTGGCGGCTTCTGAAGGACATCCTAGAACACGATCCGGCTGATCTTCATATGATCAAGCATGCTCGGCTGAACGTCCGGCCCACGGCGATCTCGGACGACTGCAAAAGCCTGAAGGCCGAGTTGTTGAACTCCAGGCAGATCTCGATCGACGCATTCTTGGCTCACCGCAGCGACATGGAGCGAGTCGGCAAGATCGCCATCGCGCTCGCCTTGTTGAAACAAGAATCGCTGACCGACTTGCTCAAACCAACAGACGACGATTGGTATAGCTATCTGGTCCAGGCGATGCGAACACCGTTCGAAGACGTGCGGAAAAACCAGATCTCATTTGTCACATTCAACTATGACCGGTCATTGGAACTGGCATTGTTTCTCGCTTTCAAGAGTACACATCGCCTCGGGGACGCGGATGCGTGGGATCTGGTCAAGGCTTTCCCGATCGTCCATGTCTACGGCTCTCTCGGAAGTTTGGCCGATAGCAACAGCAGCTCCTTTGTTCCATACGGGGCGGGACGCGGCGCCAGTGACCTGCACGATACTGAGTTCTATGAATACGTGAACCGCGCCGCCGACCAGATCATCGTCATGAACGAGCACCGAGGGACGTCGCCGGAGTTTGACCGCGCGAAGGAGTTGATGGCGGAGGCGGAAGTTCTGGGCTTTCTCGGTTTCGCTTTTGACGAGCTCAACGTTGAGCGGCTGGGCGGGCGAGCAATAGTCCCATGGTCACAACATCTCCCACCACGCCCGTTTGCGGCAACTGCCTATGGACTGCTAGGTGCGGAGTTTGACGAGGTCGCTGAAATGATCAGCCACCGAGATTTTTCCTCCTTTGCTCGGCCGCACCTCTACGAAGAAAAGTGCCTTCGGATGTTGCGGGCGACTGGCCTGTTGAAACACAAATAGCGCCCGCAGGAATCGTATTTGGGCCACAGCATTGCATGCTGAGCGTTACGTGGCCGGCCGGTTGTGGTCGGCACTACGCGCTGGCCACACAGGCACCCATCGCGGCGCCTGGCGTGATCGCCCTGCACCCTTTGGCAATCCACAGATCGAGCCTGCGCCAGCCGCTTAGCTTCGCCTCAAAGCGGCTATTTCCGCCGCCAGTTCGAATAGGGCCCCATCTCAGCGAACGGGCAGTTGTTCCCCTCCCATTGCCAGCTCACCACCTTGTCGTCCTTGATCTCCAGCGTGCGCGTGCATGACCAGTTGCTGGTGCCGCCGCCGGCGTAGTTCGTCGTGGACGTGACGTAGGCCGTGCTTCCAATCTTGTTGACCGTGCTACTGGTGGTGGCCGTGGCCGGCATGGTCAGCTGGACATCGCGGCCCCAGACGAGCAGCTGCCTCCCGGCAATGACGCGCTCAGCGTGCGGGTAACCCCATTGGGCGATGACCTGGCCAACCGTGGCGCCCTCCCATGACCGCATGATGCCGTCCATCGTGCCCATCCCTCCGCTTGCGCAGCCGCCAAGCAGAAGAGCCCAAAGGGTGAAAATGACTTTCATGTGCCGCTCTCCCATGTGGAAGGCTGCATTGTGCTCGGCAGCCCTGTTGATTTGCTCGTTGGCGATGCCTCAAGGGCACCGAGCCGATTGTTCAAAAGGGTCGCTGCGTCGATGATTGATGCCAATGTGCTCTGGTCTGTGAGGAACGTCAGCATGCCTGTTGGCACGCGGGAGGACTCAAATAGCAAGCCGCAGGAACCAGGCGCCGGCGATGAGAAGCAGGCCAACTCCTCCGCTGATAGGCTCCATGGAAACCCAGGCACCGAGGTTGCGGCGATTGACCAGCAGGCCGACGACGATCGATGTAAGCACGAAGAGAGCCAGTGCCCACCATTCCACAGTAAGAGCAAGAAGCCACAGCGCAGCCCCGGCCCCCGGCAGCAACGTCAGACTGATGAATCGCGCGACTGGGCCGGAGAAACCACCCCGAATGGATCGGGCAAAGATCAGCAAAGCCGCCAGTCCAGCCAGCGCGAGAGCAGCATCCATGCCTATCTCCGGGTGTAGTGCGCCTCATCGTAGCTCTACTACGGCCGGTGCGCGAATTGCCGGCGGACAAACCGGCGGACAGCCGAGCTACTGGCCGGAAACCCAGTATTGGCGCGGCCCTTGACAGTCCCCCTCTCCTCCAAGAAGTAAGGAAACACGGGCCCTAGCGGCCCGTTTTCTTTGGCTGCTCGGCAACCTAGTTCGTTGACACTTGCGACCCCTGTTGGCAGGCCCTGCAGGCATCGTCCCATTCCTGCCAGGGAATCAGGCTGACTTCCAGGCCATCGGTGCAGGGTGCCGCATCGTCGCTGGCCGGCACGAGCCAGAGGCCCGAGCCCTGGGCGAGGCGGGTCAGGATGTTGGGCCGGGTGATTTGCTCGGTGGTGGTCATGCTCGCCTCACTGCTTGCCATGTCGTCATCTTCATCAAGACCGGGTGAGCCGGCCATCCTCCCGATGGGGGCACCCGAAAGGGGGAGCGGCGCCGCCAACCCGCGTACCTGCCGCCGACGCATGGTGCTCAGTCCTGGTAGAGGAACAGCTTCTCGTAGCCCCGATCGGACTCGGCCAGCACATAGCCCCGACCCTGCCAGGCGATGGCCGGCATTGGATCGGGGACCTGCATGGGCCCGGACTTGCGCGCCAGCGTGACATGGGGGTGGTAGGGCCGCGCATCCAGCTCGTGTCCGGCCAGGCGGAGTTGCCGGCCCAGGGCCTCGTGCAGCGCTGTCAGTTCCGCCGGCGCCGTGGCGGGCATCAGCACGGCAATGTCGTCGCGCCAGACGGCGGCCTTCGACAGTGTCATCTCGATGCGTCCGGCGCTAACCGCCAGACGGTCGCGCAGCGGGTTCAACGCGGCCCGTGGCACGGGCCCGATGAAGTGCAGCGTCAGATGGAGATTGAAGGCTGCTGTGCGTCGCGCGGATGTCGACCAGGGCAGTGCATCGGACCAGGCCGTGATCGCTGCGGCGACCTCGGCATCGGGCCAGAGTGCGAGAAAGATGCGGGCGGTGTCTGAGGCGGCCATGAGCCCATCTTGCGAGCCAGGGCGGCCGCTGGCAAGCGCGGTTCTTGTGCCACCGGCCCAAGGCGTTCAGCACCGTGGTCGTGTTGTCAGCGCTCCCGTACCCCACATTGACCACCTGCAACCCGACCACGGTCTGAACACCTTCGATGGGTGCCGGAGGGCTCCACCGCATGTTTGGTTTCGATGGGGTGAACGATAGGGCGTCGCGGGCGGGCCGTGAACCAAGAAAAACGGCTAAGCAAATATGGGGCGAGCGGCGTGGCCGACAGCATCGGCTCAGCAGGCCTGCGACCCGCAGCCGTGCAGCGCCTGCTCGGGCAGGTGCTCGGGCCTGTGCACCTGGCCGGTGGCCGGATCGAAGGCCACATGGCGAAGATGATGGGCCAGCGAGGCGTCCATGCTCTGGGCATGCTGGGGGAACCAGATCACCAGCTCGGCCGCCATCTGGCGCACGACGTCCAGGCGGCCGCCGCGGCCCAGCCGGGCGCCTTCCTGCATCACCTGCAAGACCACCCGGTGCTGGGTGCTGTGGCAGTTGCCGGCGGCGAAGCGGGTGGCCTGCATCCAGTCGTCCTCCTGGCCGAAGTGCTGTTCGGTGTGGGCGACCAGGGCGTCCCAGGCGGGCAGCAGCTGCGCATCGCCGGCCTGCTCGACGGCGGACAGCAGCTCGACGAATTCGATGTGTGTCTGGTCCATCGCCGGTAGGTCCAGGGCCAGCGCTTCGGACCATTGCAGCGCGCTCATGCCCGGCCTCCGACGAAAGGGGCGGCATGGCTGGCGCCGGTCAGCTGGCGCCTGATGGCCGACTTGATCAGCGCGCTGAACGGCGGCACCCGCTCCGCTACGGTCAGCAGCAGCTGGCGTGCGCGCCTGGGCAGCGCGCGTTCGTCGCTGAACAGCGAGACCAGGGCATTGGTGCCCAGGTAGACGGGCAGGGTGGTGCGGCGGTGCTCGCGTTCATAGGCCTGCAGGGCGGGCAGCGCGCCGAGGTCGCGGCCGGCGGCATGGGCGGTGCGCAGCTCGCGCGCCAGCACCTCGACGCCGTACAGGCCGAAGTTCCAGCCATGGGCGGTGACCGGGTGCATGCCCACCGCAGCGTCGCCGATCAGTGCGAAGCGCGGCGCGGCGAAGCGGTGGGCATAGACGCCCACCAGCGGATAGTGTCGGCGCGGGCCGGCGGCCTGCACCGCACCGAGCCTGCCCTCGGCTTGCTGGGCGATGCGTGCCGCGAACTCGTTGTCGGACAGGGCCAGCCATTCGGTGGCCTGGTCGCCGGGCACTGTCACCACGGCCGAGGAGTGGCGGCCGCTCATCGGCAGCAGGGCAAGCGTGTTGCCGTAGCGGAAGCACTCCCAGGCAATGCCCTGGTGATCGCGCTCGTGGGCGATGGGGCCTACGACGACGCTGCGGCCGAAGTCATGCATAGCGGCGCCGATGCCTGCCAGCCGGCGCGATTGCGACAGGCGGCTGTCGGCGGCCACCAGCAGTGGAGCGCGGAACTCCCGACCATCGTCGAGGCGGACGCTGGCGCGGTCTGTGGCCATGCTCAGCGCGCTGACCCGTGCCTCGCAGAGCAGGCGCACCGCCGGACGGCCGCTGGCCGCCCGCAACGCGGCGCGGCGGATGCGGTGATTCGGCACCAGCCAGCCCAGCAGCGCATTGCCGCCGGCCCCGGGCTCGAAGCGCAGCATGGACGGGCCGCCGCCATCGATCACGCGGGCCTCGCGCAGCGGCGCGATGTCGGCCGGCGGCAGCTGCTGCCACAGGCCCAGGGCCTCCATCACGCGCCGGGCGCGATGCGTCATGGCGATCTCGCGCCCGTCGTCGGCGGGCTCGGCCAGGCTGGCGTGCGTGGCCTGCTCCAGCAGCAGCACGCTCATGCCGGCGTCGGCCAGCGCGCAGGCCAGGGCCAGGCCGGCGGGGCCGGCGCCGATGATCAGCACGTCGGCATCCTGAGGGGAGGTGGGGGCGGTCATATTCATGGCCGGCATGCTGGCGTGTCTGCGCCCGCATGGCCTTGACGGGGGTCAACCGTCGGCGCATTGCCGGCTGCATCCGTTTTTCAAGCACACTGCCCAACCATGGCGCATATTCATCTGAGTTGGGAAATGGGCGGCGGCCTGGGCCATGCCGGGCGGCTGAAGCCGCTGGCGCAGGCACTGCTGGCGCGGGGGCATCGCGTCAGCATGAGCCTGCGCGATCTGGTGCACACGCACCGCCTGCTGGCCGATCTGGATGTGCCCAAGCTGCAGGCGCCGGTATGGCTGCACCGCGCGGTCGGTCTGCCGCCGACCCAGGCCAATCTGGCCGAGATCCTGCTCGGCTGCGGTTATCTGGAGGCGAATGCCATCGAGGGTCTGGTGGAGGGCTGGCGCCATATGTTCAGCCTGCTGCAGCCCGATCTGCTGGTGGCCGACTACGCACCGACTGCGGTGCTGGCGGCGCGCTCGATGGGGCTGCGCTGCGCCACCCTGGGCATAGGCTTCTATATGCCGCCCCAGGGTCAGGACTTGCCGCCGCTGCGGAACTGGGAGCCAGTGCCGGCACAGCGCATGGCCGCCGCCGAGGCCCGGGTGCTGGGTACCGCCAACACCGTGCTGGCAAAGTATGCTGCTTCGCCCTTGGTGCGTGCCTGCGACCTGCTGCTGGGCGATGTGCCGCTGCTGTGTACCTGGCCCGAGCTGGACCACTATGCCCGCACCAGTCTGCCCGAGGGCGCGCGCTGGTACGGTCCCAACTTCCTGCCGCAGACCGGCGAGGCACCGCAGTGGCCGGCCGGTGACGGGCCCAAGGTCTTCGCCTATCTGAAGACCGAGCATCCCGATCATGCCGCGCTGCTGCAGGCCCTCGCGGATGCCGGCTGCCGCACGCTTTGCTATCTGCCAGAGGTGGCGGCCGGCAAGCCGGCGCCGGTGCGCAGCTCCTTGATCCACTATGCGGCCGGGCCGGTGTCGCTGGGCGAGGCTTTCGCTGATTGCGCGCTGTGCATCTGCCATGCTGGGGAGGCGACCCTGGTGCAGGCGCTGCTGGCTGGGGTGCCGGTGCTGCTGCTGCCGATGCAGACCGAGCAGTTCCTGATGTCGCGCCGCGTGGCCCAGACCGGCGCCGGCGTCAATGCGGCCCTGCTGCGCCGCCCGGTGGACTGGCGGGCGCTGCTGCGACGCATGCTCGACGAGCCGGGTTTTGCCGCCGCAGCGGCCGCGTTTGCACAGCGCTATGCCGGCTTCAGCCAGGCACGGCAGGTGCAGGAGCTGGTCGAAGCCTTCGAGCAGCAGCTGACCCAGGCCTGAACGAGAAAGAGGCCTTGCGGCCTCTTCAGGAATATCAGGCCGTTCTTCGGCGTCGTCGCGCCGCCCAGCCCAGCACGCCCAGACCGCTGAGCAGCAGGGCATAACTTGAGGGCTCCGGCACGGGCTGCAGACTCACCACGCCATAGCCGGCATTTCCTTGCCCACTGGCTTCGAACTTGTCGTTCGGGCCGAAGGTGATGTGGAAGGGGTCGCCCGAACTGGCGTGCGAGCCGCTGACCGTGCCAGCCACCCAGTAGCCCGGCACATCGATCACGGTGCCGGGAGGCTGGGTGCCGCAACCGTAGCCGTAGCCATAGGCGCCGCAATTGCCATAGACATACCAGCCCTCGGGCACCGTGAAGGTGGTGGGCTCGACCCAGCGGTCGGGGCCGGCCACAGACACGCCATTAGCAAAGGTGTTCAGCTCGTAGCTCAGCTCGAAGCTTTCGCCGGCGTTGATCACGCCGAGGTCGATTTCGCGTGTCACGCCCAGCACCGAGTACAGCGTGCCCGAGCCGGCATAGAGGCTGGTGTCGCCGCCAAATGACGAGGTGGTGCCCAGCTCATCGCTGCGCAGCGTAGCCGAGCTGCCCCAGATGGAGCCGCTCCCCTTCTTCACGTCGAACTTCAGGCCGGCCTCGACATACTGGCCGCTGCCCAGGGCCGAGCCGATGTCGTTCTGCAGCAGGCCCGGTGTGATCGAGAAGGTGAACTTGGCGCTTTGAGCAACCGCGCTGCTGTTGGTGACGGTCTGTACCAGCTTGAAGCCGCCACTGACCTGGTAGATGCCCATGCCCGAGGAGCGGCTGCCGAAGTCGCCCGAGGTCGAGCCATAGCTGTGCAGGCCGACGCTGCTGCTGTCGAGGTTCTCGAACTGCAGCACATCGACCGAAGTACTGGGCGGGAAGGACGAGAGCAGGCTCGTCGTCGCGCCGCCGTTCATCGAGTAGGCGCCAGTGGCGTCCATGGCGGTAACTTGGGCGATGGCCGCGCTGCCCAGCAGGGCCATGGTGGCGGCCACAGCGGTCTGGCGCAGCAGCGGAGGAGGGGCTTGGCGTGGCATGGGCAGAACTCCGGTCAGCGTGTGGAATTGATCACGATTCTGCGCTGAGCGCCGGGTCTTGCCTGCCCCCGGGTCCAGGGGGGGGCCGCTTGAGCTGTTTGGCCTGGAGAAGTTGCGTTAGGGCCGGATATAGGCGTAACCCTGCTTCTGCAGCTTGGCCAGGCGCACCACGCCGGACGGGGTGAAGCCGGCCTCGGCAATGAACTGCTCCTTCTTCAGGCTGCGGTTCTTCAAGGTGATCTCGCAGATCTCGAACTTTACGCCGCGGCCGACCAGCTCCTGCACCGCGATCTCGTAGGGGTTGCCGTTGCGATCCTTGGCGTCCTGCAACAGGAAGTCGATGCCCTGGGCATGGGTGACCACGGTGATCTGCGCCGTCGGGTCGGTGTCCAGGTGGTTCTTGACATTGCGCAGGCCGCCCAGGGCCTGGGCGGCGGTATCGCTGATGTGATAGACGACCTTGTCCTGGGCCCAGGCGAGGGCGGGCAACAGGGTCAGGAGGGCGAGGCTGAGGGCGGCGAAGAGGCGTTTCATGTTGTGGCTCCAGATGGACAGATGCCCGAGCTTACTGTGCCTTGCCCCCGGCGTTGCGGCCCCGCCGCAGCCGGGCCGCCGTTCATGGGCGGCAAACCGTCATTCGTCGCAGCAGCCCCGGGCGAGGCTTGGAAGGCCGGTGCGCAGGCGTTATGGTGCAGCCATGGACTCTCCCAGCCCGGCCTCGGCCGCTACTTCCCCGGCATTCGCTCATCCCAGCGGGCGCGCCGGTTTTCTGGCCTCGTTGACACCGTCGCGTCTGGTGTTCACGCTGGCGCTGGCCTTTGTCGGCGCCGCCCTGCTGAACCCGATCTTCATCACCTCCTTCCCGGTGCTGCTGGGGCGCACGCTGTTTGTCGGCGTGCTGAGCCTGGTGACCTTCTCCGCGGCTGGCCAGTGGCCACGCCGCCTGCCGGGTTGGATGCCCCGCTGGGTGGTGCAGGTGCTGGTGGTGGCCCTGACCCTGCCGCTGGCCACCTTCCTGGTCTATCTGCTGGCGGTCGATGGCGATGTGCCGGCGCTGCTGCGCCATGAGGGGCGGCTCAGCGGCCTGATTTGGATCGCCGGCACCGGTCTCCTCGTTGGCCCGCTGCTGGCCCTGGCCGCGCTGTACCGGGAGCGCGACGCGCAGGCCCGCTCGCAGGCCCTGCACTTCGAGCTGGAGAAGAGCCAGCTCGAGCGCCAGGCGCTGGACGCCCGGCTGCGCCTGATGCAGGCCCAGGTCGAGCCGCACTTTCTGTTCAACACCCTGGCCAATGTGCGCACCCTGGTCGAGACCGGTTCGCCGCAGGCCGGCCCGGTGCTGGGCAGCCTGATCGCCTATCTGCGCGGCGCCATGCCCCGGCTCAAGGAGCAGGCGGCCAGCCTCGGTGACGAGCTGACCCTGGTGCGCGCCTATCTGGAGCTGATGCATATGCGCATGCCCGACCGGCTGCAGTTCGTCGTCGCCGTGCCGACCGAGCTGGAGGGGCTGCGTTTTCCGACCATGGCCCTGCTGACCCTGGTGGAGAATGCGGTGCGCCACGGCGTGGACCCCAGCGAGGAGGGCGGCCGCATCGAGGTCGGCGCCCAGCGCGACGCGCGCACGGGCTTGGTCAGCCTGTGGGTACAGGACAGCGGCGTGGGCATGAGCGAGACCGCTGGTGTCGGCACCGGCCTGCAGAATCTGCGTGAGCGCATGGGCCTGTTCTTTGGCCCCGAGGCACGCCTTGAGTTGTCCGAAACCCCACCCCACGGCCTGCGGGCCGAATTGAAGTTCACCCCCCCATGAGCACTGCCCCCGTGACGGCCCTGGTGGCCGATGATGAACCGCTGCTGCGCGAGAGCCTGATCCTGGCACTGAAGCGGGCCTGGCCCGAGCTGGAGGTGGTCGCCCAGGCCCGCAATGGCCGCGAGGCGCTGGAGCTGTTCGAGGAGCATCAACCGCAGATCGTCTTCATGGATGTGCACATGCCGGGGCTCAATGGCATCGAGGCCGCCAAGGGCATTGCGCGGCGCGCGCAGCTGGTGTTCGTGACGGCCTTCGAACAGTACGCGCTGGCCGCCTTCGACGAAGGCGCGATCGACTATCTGGTCAAGCCGGTCGAGGAGCGACGGCTGGTGGACACGGTGCAGCGCCTGCAGCAGAGGCTGGAGGGCGGCACCCTGCCATCGGGCGAAGCGCTGGACGCGGTGCTGGCCCAGCTCTCGGGCCATCTGAGTCTGCAGCATCAGCAGCAGCGCAGCGAGCCCTGGCTGCAGTGGATCAAGGCCTCGGTCGGAGCGGCGCTGAAGCTGATCCCGGTGGATCAACTGATCTATCTGCGCTCGGACGAAAAGTACACCCTGGTCGTCTGGCCCGAGGGCGAGGCCTTGATACGCACGCCGATCCGCGAGCTGGCCGATCAGCTGGATCCGCAGATATTCGCCCAGGTGCACCGCTCGGTGATCGTCAATCTGCGCGAGGTCAGCCACATCACCCGCGGCGCCAACGAGACCGCCGACATACACCTGCGCGGTCGGTCCGAGGTGCTGCCGGTGAGCCGCGCCTATCTGCACCTGTTCCGGCAGATGTGAAGCTGGTGCGTCTCAGGGCCCGAGCATGGCCACTTGGCGGGCCTGACCGAACAGACTTTGCACCGGCCGCGTTTCGGGCAGCACATAGACCACGCCCCGTTGCCGACCCAGCACCGGCGCCACCACCGCATCAAAAAAGCTGGGTGCCACGATCACGCAGCCCAGGGAGATGCGGTTGTCGTTCGGTGTGTCTGACAGCAGGCGCTGCGGCCGGCGTTCCTGGGCAGGCGCCGGGCGCAGCCGGTGGATGGCCAGCGCGGCCTCGTAACTGAACCAGACCACCGCCTCGCCCTGCAGATTGTGTCCCGGCTCCGAGGCAAAGCGCCCGGCCGGGGTGGTTCGCTCGGCGGGCAGCAGCTGAGCGGGAGCACGGCCGTCCATATCGCTCAGGCCTTGATCGCCCGGGGTCTGGCCCAGCAGGGCCGGGGTGGCGCCCAGCAGCCGGCCCTTGGCGCTGAACACGAACAACCGCGCGTCCTTCTTGTCGACGATGGCGAAGGGCTGGCCCTGGTGGTCGGCCGAGGCCAGCACCCACTCGGTCATCTGGCGCGTGTCGATCGACGGGGTTTCGGCACCGAAGTCGGCGCCGGGGGCCGCTTGCACGCTGGTGGCCAGGACCGCCAGGCAAACGGCGGCGATCTGCGCCGAACGCGTCCGAAGATTGAACAATTGCTGCACCCCGACCCCTGCCACGCGACCGCATCAACAAGCCGGGCATGGGGCCCGGCTGCGATGTCGTCGATGGTACGCACGCCAGGGCCGGTGCGACTGCGCAGGACGTCACGCCCGGGGCGCTGTTACAAGGCGAAGTTGTAACGCGCCGGTCTTGGCTCGTCCGTGCTTTTGTGCGACTCCGTAGGAGGCGAAGACCCGGCCCAGCGGTTTGACCTCGGGCAGCACATAGACAACGCCTCGCGAGTGCGCGAAGGTGGTGCGCACCACGTCTTCATAGAAGCGCACCGGCACATTGATGCAGCCGTAGGAGATGCGGTTGTCGGCCGCGGTTGGCGAGGCCAGGCGTTCCAGCCGGCGTTCGCTGGGCTCGATGGCGCGCACGCGGTGCATGGAAACGGCGGCGTTGTAGTCCACCCAGAGCACATCCTCGCCCGAGGCGTTGCGGCCCGGCTCGGCGTCGAAGCGCCCGGCCGGTGTGGTGCGCTCCTCCGGGCGCACGTCGGCAATGGCGCGATTGCCGATGCCCACCACCGAGTCGTCACCGGCGGCGGCGCCCAGCAGCACCGGGGTGGCGCCGAGCAGCACACCCTGGGCATCGAATACGAACACGCGGGCATTGCGTTTGTCCAGGATCACATAGGGCAGACGCCGGCTGTCGCCCGAGTCGGCCACCCAATCGGCGATGTGGCGGGCCTCGGCCGATGCGGCCTCGCCCCTGAAGTCGGCAAAGCGCGGGCCGCCGGGTTGAACCGCGAGCGGGGTATGCAGGGCCGGGCCGGCAAAAAAGCGGGCACGGTGCAGGCCGGTGCCATCGGGGGGCAGCATCAGCACCAGTACCGCGCTGCCGAGCAGAAAGCCCTGCTTCAGCGCGGCCATCAGCTCCGGGCGCGGGGGCAGCTCGATGCGGGGCGGCGGGTTGTAGGTGGCCATGGTGATGGATTACGTAAGAGCGCCCCGGAGCGGCGCTGGAGAGAACCCTGCGGCTTCGGGGCGCTGCGCGAGTGCGCGACTCAGTTGCGGTCGGCGCGCGGGCTGCGCTCGGTGATCAGCGGCGCGCTGTTGTCCGGCACATTGCCGGTGGTCTCGGCGGGCACCGCCTGCGTGCCGGCGGGCGTGCCGCTGGCGTCCTGCACCTGGGACACCGGGGCCTGGCTGGCGTCGGTGGCCGGGGCCAGGCTGATATCGGTGCTTGGCTGCAGCTGCTCTGTCTGCGTCGGCTCGGCGGGTTGCATATCGGCGGAAGCCTGCGCATAGGCCAGGCTGATGGCGCCCACCAGGGTGGCGGCGGCGAAAATGGTGGTGACGGTCTTGGAAGCCTTCATGTCATAACTCCTTGGTGTTGTGCACTCGGTGCTGTGAGGGTCAAGGGCCAATGGGCCTGACATGAATCTAGGCGCGCCGTGCGTCGCCTGGCATCGGACGGCACTGACGATGCTTGTAGGACGATCGCTGTCAGCAAATGCAACAGGGTCGGGTCTGAAGCCCAGTCGATGAAGTGCCGACGTAAAAAAGCCCGAGTTGCCTCGGGCCGAATGCAGTGGGGGAGTGCGATGTTCAGGCGGGCTTGACGGCCTTCAGGCTGCGGCCGGTGATGACCACCCGCTCCAGCTGGGCCACCGTCTGGGTGGCGGTGAGTTCGTCGGCTTCCACCGGGCTGGTCAACGATCCCACGGCGCTGATGGCCAGGAAGCTGAGGACCAGAACGCTGTTGAAAAGGTTGTCTAACATGGTGGACTCCTGCTGGTTTCACTGCCGCGAAAAACGTCGCGATGGAGTGAATGTAGGAGGCCGCAGCCACGTCAACCAGCGGCATGTGATGAGTCGCCAGCCGTGCCGGATGAACTGCGAAACGACCGGATGAAGCGCCGTTCAACAAGGGGAGTCAATGAATGAAAAAGGAGCCCGCAGGCTCCTTTTGCCCAAGCGCTTGACGCGGCAAGACAAGACGTCAGAGGGGTAATGTGCGCAGCTTCAGCCAGGCCAGCGCATCGCCGCTGACCAGCGGCGACAGGCGTGCCAGCACCTCGGCGTGGTAGCGGTTGAGCCAGGCGATCTCGTCTTCGCGCATCAGCTCGCGGGCGATGCAGCGGGTGTCGATCGGGCACAGGGTCAGCGTCTCGAAGGCCAGCATCTCGCCGAAGGCGCCCTGCTCGGGCGTGGCTATGGCGACATTGAGCACCAGGTTCTCCAGGCGCACGCCCCACTTGCCATTGCGGTAGATGCCGGGCTCGATCGAGGTGATCATGCCGGGCTCCATCGCCATATGGGCGTCGGGCACGGCCTTGGAGATGCTCTGCGGGCCCTCGTGCACATTCATGAAGTAGCCGACGCCGTGGCCGGTGCCGTGGCCGTAGTCGATGCCGTGCTCCCAGATCGGGGCGCGGGCAATGGCATCCAGCATCGGTGACAGGGTGCCGCGCGGGAAGCGCGTGCGGCTCAGGTTCATCATGCCCTTGAGCACGAGGGTGAAGTCGCGCTTCTGCGCCTCGCTGACCTCGCCGATCTGCCAGACGCGGGTGATGTCGGTAGTGCCGCCCAGGTACTGGCCGCCGGAATCGATCAGCAGCAGGTTGTTGCCCTCGATGACCGCGTGCGACTCGGGTGTGGCACGGTAGTGGGGCATGGCGCCGTTCGGACCGAAGCCGGCGATGGTCGAGAAGCTCAGGCCGACAAAGCCCGGGCGGCGGGCACGGGCGGCCGACAGCTTCTCGTCGACGGTGATCTCGGTGATGCGCTCCTTGCCCAGGGCCCGCTCGAACCAGGCGTAGAACTCGCACATCGCAGCGCCGTCCTGCTCCATGGTCTCGCGCACGAACTGTGCCTCGGCGGGGGTCTTGCGGCTCTTGGACAGGGTGCTGGGGTTGATGGCCTCGACCACGCGCACGCCGCTGGCCACCGACTCGCGCAGGCCCCAGGTGATGCGGCGGGGGTCGACCAGCAGCACGGTGTCGGCGGCCAGTGCGCCCAGCGCCTTGGGCGCCTCGGTGTAGTCGGCCAGTTGCACGCCGTCCTGGGCCAGCGTGGCCTGCAGCGAATCGGGCACCTTGCCGGCGCCGACGAACAGCGTCGCCTTGTCCAGGCCGACCAGCGCATGGGCGATGAAGACCGGGTTGCACTGCACATCGGAGCCGCGCAGATTGAACAGCCAGGCCACGTCGTCGACGGTGGAGATGAAATGCTGGCTGGCGCCCAGGCGTGCCATGGTGGCGCGCACCTCGGCCAGCTTGGCGGCGCGGCTGACGGTGGCCTGGGGCGCAGCGTGCTCATACACCGGCGCGCCGGGCAGGGTGGGGCGGCCGTCCCAGATCGCATCGAGCAGGTCCAGATCGGTACGCAGCTTGATCTTTGCCTGCAGCAGGCCCAGACGCACCTGCTGGGCCAGCGCCAGGCTCAGGCATTGGCCGTCGACGGCCAGGGTCTGGCCGGCTTGCAGCTGCTGGGCCGTCCAGTCGATGAAGTGGGTGGCGGCGCCGCTGGGGATCTTCACCAGATCAATGCCGGTGCCGGCCAGTTCGACCTCGGCCTGTGTCCAGTAGCGCATGTCGGCGAACAGGGCAGCGCGGTCCAGGGTGACGACCAGGGTGCCCATCGAACCGGTGAAGCCCGACAGCCATTCGCGGCCCTGCCAGCGCTCGGGCAGGTACTCGGACAGATGGGGATCGCTGGAGGGCACCAGCACGCCGTGCACCTGTTGGGCCTGCATCGCATCGCGCAGCCGCGCCAGTCTCAGGGTGATCTCGGATGTACGGGTGTCCATGGGGGCTCTCCGGGGTGGCGCTGTCGCCGGGTGGGCGGCGGCCAGTGTTGAAAGGGGTGCGAGATTGTAGGCTTTGGGGCCCTAGCTTGATGCCAGCGGAGGGAGATGGACCTCGAACACCGCGCCGCCATCGGGGTGGTTGTGGGCGCGTATCGTGCCGCTGTGCACATGAATGATCTTGCGGCTGATGGCCAGGCCCAGGCCGGTGCCGCCGGCGCCGGTCTGGTTCAGCGATGATTGGACGAAGGGGGCGAAGATGCTCTCGAACTCGTCCGGCGGTATGCCCGGGCCGTGGTCGCGCACCTCGACGCAGCAGCCGCCGGTGGCCGGTTCGTTGAAGCAGCGCAGCTCGATCTCGCTGTGCGCCGGCGCATAGCGCAGCGCGTTGGCCAGGATGTTGCGGAACACCTGCTGCAGCCGGAAGGCGTCCAGCAAGGCCATGCAGGGCCAGTCGGACAGCTCCAGCCGCAGGCTCAGGCCACGGCTGGCGGCCAGCTGGGCCAGCTCCTGCACCACCTCGGCAAGCAGCGGTCGCACGTCGCCGGGCGCCAGCTTGAAGGAGCCGACCGAGGTTTCCAGGCGGGACAGGTCCAGCAGGTTGTTGACCACATGCAGCATGCGGTGGCCGGCGGACTGGATGTCGCTGAACATGCGCGCCAGCACCGGCTGCTCGCGGGCGCGCGACAGGCCAACCTGGGAGAAGCCCAGAATCGTCTGCAGCGGCGTGCGCAGCTCGTGGCTGACATTGGCCAGGAACTCGCCCTTGGCGGCGCTGGAACGCTCGGCCGCATCACGCGCCTCGCGGGTGCGGCGCTCGACCTCGCGGAAGTCGGTGATGTCCACCATGCTGCCTATCACCCCAAGCGCCTCGCCGTTGGCATTGGCGTAGGAGGTCTTGCGCACCATCAGGTCGTGCCAGGTGCCGTTGGGGAAGGGCACCCGCTCCTCGTAGGACAGCGTGCCGCCCTCGCGCATCAGCTGCTCGTCCTTGGCCAGGGTGATGGTGAAGTCGCCCATGGGCCGCAGCTCGGGCAGGGTCTTGCCCAGCACATGCTCGACCGGCCAGCCCACCATATCGCACCAAGCTCGGTTGACCATCAGATAGCGGCCGGCGCGGTCCTTGGCGAAGATCGGGAAGGGGCAGACCTCGATCAGCCGGGCGGTGAACTCCAGCTGCTCCAGCAACTGGCGGCGTGCCAGCTCCCGCTCGGTCACGTCGATGGCAAAGCCGGCAAAGCCGATCAGCCGGCGCTCGGCCGACTCGACCGGCGTGACGCTGACCTCCAGCACCCGGTGCGAGCCCTCGGTGCCGCGCAGGCGCAGCTGGGTTGGCGGGCCACGCAGGCCACCGGCCGGCGGGTCGCCACCGCGCGGCGGGCGGAACAGCGCGCGGGCGATGGCGACATCGCCCGGGTCCACAAAATCGGCAAAGGGCTGGCCCAGCACCGGCCGCAGGGTGATCTCGTCGACGAACCACTGGCGGTTCACAAACTGCAGCCGGCCCTCGGTATCGGTGCGGAACATCAGCTCCTGCACGCTGTCGATCAGCAGGCGCTGATTGCGCTCCTCATCGGCGCCCAGCAGCCGGGCCTGCAGCAGCGACTCCTCGGCCTGCTCATGACCGCGCAGGCGGAGCCAGGCGCTCCGCGCCAGCAGTGCGATGACCAGCCAACCGGCCAGGGCAGCAGCGAGGGTGCAGGCCAGTGTGCCGCGCAGTTCGCCCCAGATCGCGCTGCGTCGGTACTCGACCAGTATCAGACCCTGGAACTGCCGGGTGCCGCGAAAGCTGGCCAGCACCTCATGGCCGTCCAACCCGGGGCCGCTGAAGCTGCCCTGCTCCTTGTTGGGCAGAAAGTGCCGGAACACCGCGCGGTCGATCAAGGCTGCGCCGCTGGGCAGCACCGCGCCGGCCTTGGCGCCGATCAGACTGCCATCCCGACCCAGCAGAGCAGCGCTGCGCGGGCCGTCGCCGAACTGCTGCTGGTAGTGCCTGGCGAAATAGTCCGGGTCCAGCACGGCCACCAGATAGCGCGGGCCCAGAGGCGTGTCGGGCAGGGCGTGAACCTGGGGGAGCAGGCGCTGCGTGCCCCCGTAGGCCTGGCGCTGGCGGCGGTCGAGGTCGGCCAGATCCTGGCCCGGTGCCAGTGAGCCCACCCAGTGCTGCGTGCTGGCGGCGCCGCGCCGCAGCTGGCCGAGATCGAGCTGAGCCGCGATATTGGCCGGCGCGGAGCTGGCCAGCACCCGGCCCGAGGCGTCTAGCACCGACAGGCTGCGCACCATGGGCAGCAGGGGCAGTGGCTGGCTCAGGGCCGGGCTCAGCGCTTCTGCCGGCTCGCGCGCCTGGGCAGCGGCCGGCCCCAGGCTGCGCAGCATCAGGGCCGAGGCCTGCAAGCTTTGATCAGCATGCTCTTGCAGCACGCGGGCATAGAGCTGGGTTACCCGGAGTTCATGCTGCTCGGCGCTACGTAACGCGTAGAGCGCAAAGCCCAGGGCCGCCAGCAGCACCAGCAGCGCAAGCAGCACGCCGGCACGCAACAGCAGCCTGCGCTTCAGCCAGGGCGGGGGTGGGTGCGGTGGCACGGCGAGAGAAATGCGCAGTCCTGTGTGATGGTCGGGTTCAGTCCTGCACTCTAATGCCAAAGCCGTCCGAGCTTGCTCGGTTGTTGCCCCGAGCGATCACAGCTCGGTGCGCAGCGTCCACAGCTCCGGAAACAGCACCACGTCCAGCATCTTGCGCAGATAGCTGACGCCGCCGGTGCCGCCGGTGCCGCGCTTGAAGCCAATGACGCGCTCCACCGTCGTCACATGGCGGAAGCGCCAGAGGCGGAAGGCGTCTTCCAGATCGACCAGCTCCTCGCCCATCTGGTACAGATCCCAATACTGGCTGGGGTTGCGATAGACCTGCAGCCAGGCCTGCTTGACGGCCTCGTCGGCCTGGTAGGGCTGGGTCCAGTCGCGCTCCAGATGGGTGGCCGGCACGCTGATGCCGCGCCGGGCCATCAGCTTCAAGGTCTCGTCATACAGCGAGGGCGCGCGCCAGCTGGCCTCGACCACCGCCAGGCGTGCCGGCGCATGCTCGTGGGGCTTGAGCATGGCCGCGTTCTTGTTGCCCAGCGTGAATTCGATCTGCCGGTATTGCCAGCTCTGGAAGCCGCTGCTGTTCGACAGATAGGGGCGTATGGCCGAGTACTCGGGCGGCGTCATCGTCGCCAGCACGTCCCAGGCATGGACCAGCTGTTCCATGATGCGGCTCACCCGGGCCAGCATCTTGAAGGCGGCTGGCAGTTCGTCACGGGCCACATTGGCCACGGCCGCCTGCATCTCGTGCAGCATCAGCTTCATCCACAGCTCGGAGGTCTGGTGCTGGACGATGAACAGCATCTCGTTGTGCTCGGGCGACAGCGGATGCTGGGCGCTCAGCACCTGGTCGAGGTGCAGGTAGTCGCCGTAGCTCATGTCCTTCGAGAAGTCGAGCTGCGCTCCTTCTTCTCTGACAATGTTCATCGGGCACTGGGCTTTGTCATTGCTCATGTCACGGCATCCACTTGGTTGAAACGCGGCTCGCGCCACTCCTCGGTCTGCAACACCTTGTGCAGGTGCTCGATGGCATCCCAGACATCGACGAAGCGGGTGTACAGCGGCGTAAAGCCGAAGCGCAGGATGTGCGGGAACTCGTCCAGGCGCTGCGGATCGCCGGCGCGGTAGTCGCCGATCACGCCGCGGGCGATCAGGGCCTTGACGACCGCATAGCCGGCCTCGTGCAGCGGTGCGGCCAGGCTCAGACAGACCTGGCTGCCACGCTGGTTCGCGTCGCGTGGCGAGGACAGGCGCACGCCCTGGGCGCCGCAGCGGCCTTCAGCCAGCGCGATGAAGGCCTCGGTCAGCGCCACCGATTTCTTGCGCAGCGCCTCCATGCCGCCCATCGGCTCGGCGGCGAGCAGGGTATCGACGCCGCACTCCAGCGCGCTGAGCGCCAGAATGGCCGGCGTGCCGCATTGGTAGCGGGTGATGCCGGCGGCGGGCCGGTAGTCGGGTGTGAACTGGAACGGCGCGGCATGGCCCATCCAGCCGGACAGCGGTTGCCCGAAGTTTCCCATTTCGCGTTCGGCATGGCGCGGGTGCGCCCAGACGAAGGCCGGTGCACCGGGGCCGCCGTTCAGATACTTGTAGCCGCAGCCGACGGCGAAGTCGGCGTCGGCACCCTTGAGGTCCACCGGCAGCGCGCCGGCCGAGTGGGCCAGGTCCCAGATCACCAGCGCGCCGGCAGCATGGGTGGCGGCGCTCAGCGCCTTCATGTCGTGGCGGTAGCCGGTGCGGTAGTTGACCTCGGTCAGCATCAGAATGGCCAGCTCGCCGTTCAGCGCCGCCGGAATCTCGTCCACCGTATCCACCAGCTTCAAGCTGAAGCCATGCTGGCGGGCCACGCTCTCGGCGATGTACAGGTCGGTAGGGAAGTTGCTGCGCTCGCTGACGATGACGCGGCGGCCGGGCGCATCGGCCTTGCTGATCTGCGCGGCGGCATGCAGCACCTTGTACAGATTGACCGAGGTCGAGTCGGCCGTCACCAGCTCGTCCGGGCCGGCGCCCACCAGGCGGGCGATCTTGTTGCCGACCTTGCGCGGCAGGTCGATCCAGCCGGCGGTGTTCCAGCTCTTGATCAGGTCCATGCCCCATTCGCGGGCGATCACCTCCTGCACCCGGGCCGCGGTGGCGCGGGGCAGCACACCCAGCGAATTGCCGTCCAGGTAGTTGATGCCGGGCGGCAGGTCGAACTGATGTCTCAGCTCAAACAGCGGGTCTTCCTGGTCGCGCACTTCGCATTCTTGTCTGGTCATCATGGTTCGGTCCTTTTAAAGGGTGCGCAGGATTGCGCGCACAGGGGAGGCACAGGCGCCGGCCAGCTTCAGCGGCAGCGCGATCAATTCGTAGTCGCCTTCGGGCACCGCGTCGAGCACCAGGTTTTCCAGCACGCGCAGGTTCAGGCGCAGCAGTTGCTGGTGGCTGTCCAGCGACTTGCTGTCCGCTGGGTCCACCGAGGGCGTGTCCAGCCCGATCAGCTTGACGCCGCGCGCGGCCAGCCAGGCGACGGTCTCGGGGGCGTAGGCGGTGAAGTCGGGATTCCAGACCTCGCTGGCCTGCTGGCAGCAGCGCACCAGCACGCGCTCGGGCAGGTCCTTCTCGGCATGCTGAACGTGTTCGATCTTGATCAGAGGGCCGCAGTCAATCGCGTGGATCACGCGGCAGGGGCCGACATAGGCCTGCAGGTCCACCTCGGCGGCCGAGGGCTGGTCGTTGCCGTAGTGCAGCGGCGCATCGGCGTGCGCGCCGACGTGTGGCGACATCGTCAGCGCGCTGAGATTGACCGGGCATCCAGGCGACAGCTGGGCCGTCCAGCGCAGGGCATAGGGCTCGTCGCCGGGGAAGATCGGCGAGGCGGGCGAGACGGTGGGAGAGATGTCCCAGAGCTGTTTCATCGAATAAACCCCTGGCAGCAGATGCGAAGCGGCCCGAACCATAGCAGCGGGATTTGGGGCGTGGTGTCGGTTAATTCCAACATCATGAACCGAGCGCTATCCTGGTGAAAGCCCTAGGATTTTCAACTTGTGAATTTAGTTGACACCTAAAATATACAGGTCTAAAGTGCATCCATCAAGCGGCATTTTTGCCCGCGGCAAGACGGAGTCTGATGATGCGCATTTCCTGCATTGGTGGCGGCCCGGCCGGTCTGTATTTCGCGTTGCTGATGAAGCAGCAGGACCCGTCGAATCAGATCACCATCTATGAGCGCAACCGCGCCGGCGACACCTTCGGCTGGGGCGTGGTGTTCTCGGACCAGACCTTGAGCGCCATGCAGCAGGCCGATCCCAAGACTGCCGGCCAGATCCTCGACGCCTTCAATCACTGGGACGACATCGAGGTCAATATCGCCGGCCGCAAGATGCTGTCGGGCGGCCATGGCTTCTGCGGCATCGGCCGGATGAAGCTCCTGAACATCCTGCAGCAGCGCTGCATAGCGCTGGGTGTCGATCTGCGTTTCGAGTCAGACGTCGCCGACGACGAAGGCCTGGACGCGGACCTGATCATCGCCGCCGACGGCCTGAACAGCCGCATCCGCAGCAAGTATGCCGCCACCTACCAGCCCGATGTCGATCTGCGCCAGTGCCGCTTTGTCTGGCTGGGCACGAAGAAGCTGTTCGACGCCTTCACCTTCGACTTCCAGCGCACCGAATGGGGCTGGTTCCAGGCCCATGCCTACCGCTTCGATGCCGACACCTCGACCTTCATCGTCGAGGCGCCGGAGCCGGTCTGGAAGGCCGCTGGCCTCGAAGACATGAGCAAGGAAGATGCGATCGCTTTCTGCGAGAAGCTGTTCGAAAAGGTGCTCGACGGCAACAAGCTGATCTCCAACTCGGCCCATCTGCGCGGCTCGGCGCAGTGGATTCGCTTCCCCCGCGTGGTCTGCAAGACCTGGGTGCACCACAACGGCCGTGCGCCGGTGGTGCTGATGGGCGACGCCGCCCATACCGCGCACTTCTCGATCGGCTCGGGCACCAAGCTGGCGCTGGAAGACGCGATCGGCCTGGCGCGCAATATTGCTGAGGCCAAGGGTGATCTGAACGCTGCGCTGCACAGCTATGAGGCGACGCGCAGCATCGAGGTGCTGCGCATACAGAACGCCGCGCGCAACTCGACCGAGTGGTTCGAGAACGTCGAGCGCCATGCGCACCTGGACCCGGAGCAGTTCGCCTACTCGCTGCTGACCCGCTCGCAGCGCATCTCGCACGAGAACCTGCGCCTGCGCGATGCAGCCTATGTCGGCGAGTTCGAAAACTGGCTGGCCGAGCAGGCCGGCTTGAAGCCGACCCAGGGCCAGAGCGTGCCGCCGATGTTCACGCCGTTCACGCTGCGCAGCGTGACCCTGAAGAACCGCGTCGTCGTCTCGCCGATGGCCCAGTACTCGGCCGTTGACGGCCTGCCCACCGACCACCATCTGGTGCACCTCGGCGCGCGGGCGATGGGCGGCGCCGGCCTGGTCTTCGTCGAGATGACCTGCGTGTCGCCCGACGCGCGCATCACCCCGGCCTGCCCGGGCCTGTACAACGACGCGCAGACGGCCGCCTTCAAGCGCATCACCGACTATGTGCACCAGCAGAGCACGGCGAAGATCGCCTTGCAGCTGGGCCACGCCGGGGCCAAGGGAGCCACCAAGGTGATGTGGGAGGGGATCGATCAGCCGCTGGAATCGGGCGCCTGGCCGCTGATCTCCGCTTCGGCTCAGCAATACCTGCCTGGCGTCAGTGCTTGGTCGCGGGCGATGACGCGCGCCGACATGGACCGCGTGCGCGATGACTTCGTCGCCGCCACCAAGCGCGCCGCCGAGGCCGGCTTCGACTGGCTGGAGCTGCACTGCGCGCACGGCTATCTGCTGTCGTCCTTCCTGTCGCCGCTGACCAATCAGCGTGACGACGAATACGGCGGCAGCCTGGAGAACCGGCTGCGCTATCCGCTGGAGGTGTTCAAGGCCATGCGCGCCGTCTGGTCCGAGCATCTGCCGATGTCGGTGCGCATCTCGGCGCACGACTGGGTGCCCGGTGGCAACACGCCGGACGATGCAGTCGACATGTCGCGCGCCTTCAAGGCGGCGGGCGCCGACCTGATCGACGTGTCCTCGGGCCAGGTGTCCAAGGCCGAGAAGCCGGTCTATGGCCGCATGTTCCAGACGCCGTTCTCGGAGGCGATACGCAACCGCGTCGGCATCGCGACGATTGCCGTCGGCGCGATCAGCGAGGCCGACCATGTCAACAGCATCATCGCCTCGGGCCGCGCCGATCTGTGCGCCGTTGCCCGCCCGCACCTGGCCAATCCGGCCTGGACCCTGATTGAGGCGGCGCGCATCGGCTATATGGGCGGCGTCGGCGTGGACTGGCCCAAGCAATACACCTCGGCCAAGGTGCAGCTGGAACGCAACTACGAGCGCGAGCGGGCGCAGGCCGCGCAGATGGCCGGCCTCTCTCCGCTCGAGCAGGCCAACCGTGCGCTGGGTGTCTGAGCGATGAGTGACGCGATGCACGCGGTGGTGACCGGCGGCGGCAGCGGCATTGGCGCGGCCATTGCCCGCGGCCTGCTGCAGGACGGCTATGCGGTCACCTTGATGGGCCGCAATCTGGCCAAGCTGCAGGCGCAGCAGGCCGAGTTGCTGACACTGGGCCGCGTTGGCGTGCAGACGGTCGATGTGGCCGATGAAGCAGCAGTCCAGACGGCTTTTGCTGAAGCAACAGCCGAGCTAGGGCCGATCAATGTGCTCGTCAACAATGCCGGCCAGGCCGAGAGCGCACCGCTTCACCGCACGACCTTGGCACTGTGGCAGCAGATGCTCAGCGTCAATCTGACCGGCACCTTCCTGTGCTCGCGCGAGGTGCTGGCCGGCATGACCGAGCGCCGCCAGGGCCGCATCATCAATGTGGCCAGCACGGCCGCTCTCAAGGGCTATGCCTATGTGGCGGCCTATGTGGCGGCCAAGCACGGCGTGCTGGGCCTGACCCGGGCGATGGCGCTGGAGCTGGCCAGGAAGGGCATCACCGTCAACGCGGTCTGCCCCGGCTATACCGAAACCGAGATTGTCGATAGCGCGATAGCGCGCATCGTCTCGAAGACGGGCCGCACCGCAGAAGAGGCGCGGGCCGAGCTGTCTGCCGGCAACCCGCAGGGCCGCATGGTCCAGCCCGACGAGGTGGCGCAGGCGGTGCGCTGGTTGGCGCGGCCCGATTCGTCGTCTATCAACGGTCAGGCGATTGCCGTGTGTGGCGGCGAGGTGATGTGATGGGTACCGAGATCGAAGACCGTCCTGACCTCGAATCGAGGGTCATCGACGACCATCACCAGGCGCTGAAGCTGTGGCTGCGCCTGCTGGCCTGCACGACGCGCGTTGAGGGGGTGATACGCAACCGCCTGCGCACCGAGTTCGCCACCACCTTGCCGCGCTTCGACCTGCTGGCCCAGCTGGAGCGTCACCCCGAGGGCCTGGCCATGGGCGAGCTGTCGCAGCGGCTGATGGTCACCGGCGGCAACGTCACCGGCATCACCGATCAGTTGGAGTCCGAGGGCCTGGTGGTGCGCGAGCCGCACCCGACCGACCGGCGCTCGTTCTCGGTCTGCCTGACGCCGGCCGGCAAGCGCCAGTTCCGCCGCATGGCCGCCACCCATGAGCAATGGGTGATCGAGTTGCTGGCCGGCTGGAGCGGCGACGAGAAGGCCCAGGTCTATGACCTGCTGGCGACATTGAAAACCCATCTGGGCGCGCAGGAGGCCCTGCCCGCCATCAACGGAAAAGCCGCGAAGGCCAAGCGGGCCGCAGCGAAGGAGAACAAGTGATGGATGCGAATCTGGAAGCCGGCAACCGCCGCACCACCGCCGGCCTGACGCCGGCGCACTTCGGCTGGGAGGTCGTGGGTAAGGTCGGCGTGATCACCCTGAATCGGCCCGAGCGCAAGAACCCGCTGACCTTCGAGTCCTACGCCGAGCTGCGCGATCTGTTCCGCCTGCTGGCCTACGCCGACGACGTGCGGGCTGTGGTCGTGCAGGGCGCCGGCGGCAATTTCTGCTCTGGCGGCGATGTGCACGAGATCATCGGCCCGCTGACGAAGATGAGCATGCCCGACCTGCTGGCCTTCACGCGCATGACCGGCGATCTGGTCAAGGCGATGCGCGCCTGCCCGCAGCCAATAGTCTCGGCCATTGATGGCGTCTGCGCTGGCGCTGGCGCCATCATCGCCATGTCGTCCGATCTGCGTCTGGGCACGGCCCGTTCCAAGGTGGCCTTTCTGTTCTCGCGCGTCGGCCTGGCCGGCTGCGATATGGGTGCCTGCGCGATGCTGCCGCGCATCATCGGCCAGGGCCGGGCGTCCGAGCTGCTGTACACCGGCCGCAATATGGGTGGCGACGAGGCGTTCGCCTGGGGCTTTTACAACCGCGTCGTCGCCGAGGACGAGCTGAACACCGCCGCCGTGGCCCTGGCGCAGGACCTGGCCAGCGGCCCGACCTTTGGGCACGCGATGACCAAGAAGATGCTGCATCAGGAGTGGGCCATGGGTGTCGATGAGGCGATCGAGTCCGAGGCCCAGGCCCAGGCGATCTGCATGATGACGCAGGACTTCCATCGCGCCTACAACGCCTTTGCCAACAAGCAGCGCCCGAGCTTCGAAGGGACCTGAAGTGAAACGGATCGAATCGCCACGGGGTGTCGGTGCTTGGCGCCTCGCGTTGTTGGCGCGGCAGAGGGGGCGGGAGGCCGGCCACGACGGGCTGAAGCTTGGGCCGGTCCCTTCGGCCCGACCTCCAGCTTCTTTATGCCCGCCGTGGCCGGCCCCCCACCCCCTCTGCGGATGCGCTGGTGGCCGCCCACCCCGCGTGGTGCGCGTGATTTGCGGATTGGCGTGCCTGCACACCATTTGCAGCAGGGACGAGGGCGTGCCGGCTGCAGCGGGCATAAGGAAGCCGGAGCCCGGTCCGTCCAGGGCCGGACAAGGCTTCAGCCCGCAGCGGCCGGCGCGCCCTCGTCCCTGCCGCTACAAACCTCAAGAGTTGGAGCTATTGACATGCATTTGAAGCACCTCGATTGGCCATTCTTCGAGGGCGGGCACCGCGCGCTAGCCGCCGAGCTGGATAGCTGGTGCGCCGCACACCTGGACCATGGCCATGGCAATGATGTCGATGCCGAATGCAAGCGCCTGGTCAAGCTGCTGGGCGAGGCCGGCTGGCTGCGCCACGCGATTGCCGGCACGGCCCTGGGCGGCGCGGCCGAGGTGATAGACACCCGCGCGATCTGCCTGCTGCGCGAGACGCTGGCCCGCTACAACGGCCTGGCCGATTTCGCGTTCGCGATGCAGGGCCTGGGCTCGGGCGCGATCTCGCTGGCCGGCACGGCCGCGCAGCGCGAGCGCTATCTACCGCGCGTGGCCCGCGGCGAGGCGCTGGCAGCGTTTGCGTTGAGCGAACCCGAGGCCGGCTCCGACGTGGCGGCGATGCGGTGCGAGGCGATCGAGGATGGCGACAGCTATGTGCTGAACGGCGAGAAGACCTGGATCTCCAACGGCGGCATCGCCGATTTCTATGTGGTGTTCGCGCGCACCGGTGAAGCTCCTGGATCGCGTGGCATCAGCGCCTTCATCGTCGATGCCGATCTCCCTGGTCTCGAGATTGCCGAGCGCATTGAAGTGATCGCCCCGCATCCGCTGGCCCGTTTAAAGTTCACCAACTGCCGCGTGGCCAAGAGCCAGATGGTTGGCGTGCCGGGCGAAGGCTTCAAGGTCGCGATGCGCACGCTCGATGTGTTCCGCACCTCGGTGGCTGCCGCCTCGCTGGGCTTTGCCCGCCGGGCCTTGCAGGAGGGCCTCCAGCAGGCCCATGGCCGCAAGATGTTCGGCGCCACGCTGGGCGACCTGCCGCTGACCCAGGCCAAGCTGGCTGACATGGCCTGCACGGTGGACTCATCGGCCCTGCTGGTCTATCGCGCCGCCTGGCAGCGCGACCAGGGCCAGAACGTGACTCGCGAGGCCGCGATGGCCAAGCTGATGGCCACCGAAGGCGCGCAACGCGTCATCGACGCGGCCGTGCAGATGTTCGGTGGCCGCGGCGTGCAAAGCGGCGCGATGGTCGAGTCGCTGTACCGCGAGATCCGCGCGCTGCGCATCTACGAGGGCGCCAGCGAGGTGCAGCAGCTGATCATCGGTCGTGATTTGTTGAAGAACGGTTGAGGACTTTTGGCATGAGCTATACCGCCCACGTTGACACCTTTGCGCGCGACAACCTTCCGCCGGCCGATCAATGGCCCGAGCTGGTGTTCGACCTGCCCGAGCTGCAGTTCCCCGAGCGGCTGAACTGTGCCCATGAGCTGCTGGATGCCTGGGTTGCCCGCGGCCACGGTGACAATCTGTGCATGCAGGGCACCGGCGTGCGCTGGACCTATGCCGATCTGCTGGTCCAGGCCAACCGTATCGCCCACGTGCTGGTCGAAGATATGGGCGTGGTGCCAGGCAACCGCGTGCTGATGCGCGGCGCCAACACGCCGATGATGGCCGCCTGCTGGTTCGCGATCCAGAAGGCCGGTGCGATTGCGGTGGCGACGATGCCCTTGCTGCGCGCCAAGGAGCTGTGCCAGGTGATACAGCAGGCGGAAGTCAGCCACGCGCTGTGCGACGCTCGCCTGGCCGAGGAATTGGCACTGACCCAAGCGCAGTGTCCGACCCTGAAGTCGGTCGCCCACTATATGAGCGAAGCACCCGACGGCATCGAGGCGCGCGCTGCCACCAAGCCCGCCACGTTCTCCAATGTGGACACCGCTGCCGACGACTGCTGCATCATCGCCTTCACCTCGGGCACGACCGGCAAGCCCAAGGGCACGATGCATTTCCATCGCGATGTGATGGCCATCTGCGCCTGCTGGCCCAAGCATGTGTTGAAGCCGGTCGCCGCCGATGTCTTCATCGGCAGCCCGCCGCTGGCCTTCACCTTCGGACTTGGCGGCCTCGTGCTGTTCCCGATGTCGGTCGGCGCCTCGACGGTGCTGCTTGAGAAGGCCTCGCCCGAAGGACTCTTGCCGGCCATTGCCCACTATCGTGCCACCGTCTGCTTCACGGCACCCACGTCCTATCGCGCCATGGCGCCGTTGGTTGGCCAGCACGATCTGAGCAGCCTGCGCAAGTGCGTCAGTGCAGGCGAGGCACTGCCCGCGGCCACGCGCCAACTTTGGAAAGACGCCAGCGGCATCGAGATGATCGACGGCATCGGTGCGACCGAGCTCTTGCACATCTTCATCTCGCACACCGAAGACCAGGCACGGCCCGGCGCCACCGGCAAGCCGGTGCCCGGCTACCAGGCCCGGGTGGTCGATGACGAGGGCCGGGTCTTGCCGGCGGGGCAGGTCGGCAAGCTGGCCGTCAAGGGCCCGACCGGCTGCCGCTACCTGGCCGATGACCGTCAGCGCGCCTATGTGCAGAACGGCTGGAACCTGACCGGCGACGCCTATGCGATGGACGCAGACGGTTACTTCATTTATCAGTCGCGCACCGACGACATGATCATCTCCGGCGGCTACAACATTGCCGGTCCCGAGGTCGAGAGCGCCCTGCTGCTGCATCCACAGGTGGCAGAGTGCGGCGTGATCGGGGTGGCCGACGAACAGCGCGGCCAGATCGTCAAGGCCTTCGTTGTGCTGCGCCCCGGTGCAACACCTGGCCCCGAACTGGTGCGCGAGCTGCAGGACTTTGTGAAACAGACGGTCGCTCCGTATAAATACCCCCGTGCGATCGAGTTCCGCGAAGCGCTGCCGCGCACCGAGACTGGCAAACTGCAACGGTTTCGTCTACGCAATCCCGCCTGATCGAATCAACACCCCACAGCACGATGGAGCACCGCATGATCAAGAAGCAATCCCTGGTTCTGAACACCCTGGCCCTTGCCCTGCTGGCCTGCGCGGCCGCCAGTCCGGCCCTGGCCGCCGACAAGGTCAAGATCGGCATGCTCAGCACGCTGTCGGGCGCGGGTGCCGGCCTGGGCGTGGACATCCGCGACGGCTTCAACCTGGCCTTGAAGACCCGTGGCGGCAAGCTGGGTGGTCTGCCGGCCGAGGTGATCATTGCCGACGACCAGCAAAACCCCGACACCGCTAAGCAGACCACCGACCGCCTGATCAAGCGCGACAAGGTGGACTTCATGACCGGTATCGTGTTCTCCAACCTGATGCTGGCCGTGGGCCAGAGCGTGTTCGACAGCAAGACGCCCTATATCAGCGCCAATGCCGGCCCCTCGCAGTACGCCGGCGAGCAGTGCAACCCCTATTTCTTCAATGTCGCCTGGCAGAACGACAACCTGCATGAGGCGGTGGGCAAGGCGGTGCAGGACAAGGGCTTCAAGAAGCTGGTCATCCTCGCCCCCAACTATCCCGCAGGCAAGGACGCACTGACCGGCTTCAAGCGCTACTACAAGGGCGCCGTCGCCGAAGAGATCTACACCAAGCTCGGTCAGCTGGACTACTCGGCCGAGCTGGCCCAGGCCCGCGCGGCCAAGCCCGATGCGATGTACATCTTCCTGCCGGGCGGCATGGGCATCAACTTCATCAAGCAATTCGTTGGCGCCGGCCTGTCCAAGGACGTGACGCTGTTCGGCCCGGGCTTCTCGGCCGATGAGGACGTGATCAAGGCCGTCGGCGAGCCGATGCTGGGCATGTTCAACAGCTCCCACTGGGCGCATGACATGGACAACCCGGCCAACAAGAAGTTTGTCGCCGACTTCCAGAAGGAGTACGGTCGCCTGCCTTCGCTGTACGCGAGCCAAGGCTACGACGCGGCGCAATTGATCGACGCCGCCGTGCGCGACGTCAAGGGCAAGATCGAAGACAAGGATGCGGTGCTGAAGGCGCTGAAGGCCGCCAAGTTCGAATCGGTGCGCGGCGCCTTCAAATTCAATAACAACCAGTACCCTATCCAGGACTACTACATCCGCGTCATCGGCAAGGACGCACAGGGCCGTGTCACGAACAAGACGCTGGGCAAGATCTTTGGCAATCATGCGGATGCTTATGCGGCCCAGTGCAAAATGAAATGACTTGCGTGCCAGACCTTGTCGGTACCCCGGCAAGCTCTGGCACCAACTGACTAGAGGACTTGCGTGCCAGACCTTGTCGGTACCCCGGCAAGCTCTGGCACCAACTGACTAAAGCCTTGTGTGTCGTAGCCCGGATGCAATCCGGGACGCATCCCTGCCTTTCGCCAACATCCCGGATTGCGCTTCGCTCCATCCGGGCTACCTAAGAACCCATCCCCATGGACTGGATACTGATCACCGAGCAGGCGCTCAACGGCCTGCAGTTCGGCCTGATGCTGTTTCTGCTGGCTGCAGGCTTGACCCTGGTGTTCGGCATCATGGACATGATCAATCTGGCCCACGGCTCGCTGTACATGGTGGGCGCCTATCTGGCGGCCGCCGTGGCCCAGGCCAGCGGCTCCTTTGCGCTGGCGGTGCTGGCGGCGCTGGCGGGCACGGCGCTGTTCGGCATGTTGCTGGAGATCACGCTGCTGCGCCGCCTGTACAAGCGCGACCACCTGGCCCAGGTGCTGGCCACCTTTGCCTTGATACTGATCTGCAACGAGGGCGTGCGCATGATCTGGGGTGAACAGCCGATGATGCTGAACACGCCGGCGGCGCTGTCCGGGCCGGTGGAGTTGCTGCCCGGCCTGTACTACCCGGCCTACCGGCTGCTGATCATTAGTGTTGGCCTGGCCGTGGCCCTGCTGCTGTTCGTGCTGGTCACCCGCACGCGCATCGGCATGTGGGTGAGGGCAGGGGCCTCGAACCGCGAGATGGCGACGATGATGGGCATCAACATCAAGCGCCTGTTCACTCTGGTGTTCGGTTTTGGCGCCGCCTTGTGCGCGCTGGCCGGCTCGCTGCTCGGGCCGCTCTTGGCCGTGCAGGTGGGCATGGGCGAGAGCATCCTGATACTCGCCTTTGTCGTGATCGTCATCGGCGGCATCGGTTCGATACGCGGTGCGCTGGTCGGCTCGCTGCTGGTGGGGCTGGTGGACACCTTGAGCCGGACCCTGCTGCCTGCGGTGCTGCGCCAGGTGGCATCCAGCGAGGTGGCGTCCAACCTGGGCCCGGCGCTGGCGTCCATCCTGATCTATGTGTTGATGGCTGCGGTGCTGTTCTGGCGTCCGCAAGGCCTGTTTCCGGCCAGGGGTTGAGTGATGAGCAAACCTATACGCCAAAGCGCGCTGCATCACGCTGGCCCGGGCAAAGCCGTCTTGCTCACGGTGCTGGCCTTGCTGCTGGCGCTGCCCTTCGCCGCCAAGGCCATGGGCCTGGAGTTCTATATCGGCGTTGCCACGCGCGTTCTGATCTTCGCCATTGCCGCCAGCAGCCTGAACCTGATACTCGGCTTCGGCGGCATGGTCAGCTTCGGCCATGCAGCTTTTGTCGGCCTGGGCGCCTATACCGTGGGCATCCTGATGGACGCTGGCGTCAGCTCGGCCTGGATCAGCTGGCCGCTGGCGATGCTGGTCAGTGCGGGCGCGGCTGCGTTGATCGGTGCGATCTCGCTGCGCACCCGTGGCGTCTACTTCATCATGATCACCTTGGCCTTTGCCCAGATGTTCTATTACATCGTCGTCTCGCTGAAGGCCTATGGCGGCGACGACGGCCTGCCGCTGACCGGCCGCTCGCTGATTGCCTCAGGCATCGACTTGAAGGACGACGCCCATTTCTACTGGGTCGTGCTGGCGCTCAGCGTGGCGGTGATGGGCTTTCTGCAGCGCTGCGTCAACTCGTCCTTCGGCCGCTTGCTGCAGGGCACGCGCGAGAACGAGATGCGCATGGCGGCGGTGGGCACCCGTGTGTTCCTCATTCGCTGGCAGGCCTTTGTGCTGGCCGGTGCGCTGGCGGGCCTGGCCGGCGCGCTGCTGGCCAACCTGAACGGCCTGGTCACGCCGCATCTGATGCACTGGACGCAGTCGGGTCAGCTGATGATCATGGTCATCATCGGCGGCGCCGGTGCGCTGTGGGGCGGGCTGCTGGGCGCGGCCGGCCTGCTGATTCTGGAGGAGCTGCTGTCCAGCTACACCCTGCACTGGCATATGGCCCTGGGTGTGGTGCTGCTGGCGGTGGTGCTGTTCGCACCCAAGGGATTGAGCGGTCTCAAGAGAGCACGCCGCCAAGCGAAGGAGACCATCCATGGCTGAGCCGCTGCTGAAGGTCCAGCACCTGGTCAAGCGCTTTGGCGCGCTGGCCGCCACCGACGACGCCAGCTTCGAGGTCATGCCTGGCGAGGTGCATGCGCTCATCGGCCCGAACGGCGCCGGCAAGACGACCCTGATACACCAGATCTCCGGCGGCCTGCGGCCCGACAGCGGCCAGGTGCTGTTTGCCGGCCGCGACGTCACCCACGACAGCATGGATGCCCATGTGCGCGCGGGCCTGGTGCGCTCCTACCAGATCACCAGCATCTTCAAGAGCTACTCGGTGCTGGACAACCTGGCCTTGGCCGTGCTGGCGCGTCGCCCGGGCACGCCCGGCTGGTGGCGCGCCGCCGTGAACGATGACGCCGCCTATGCCGAGGCTGAGGCGCTGATGGCCCAGATCGGCCTGTCACATCGCGCCGACGCGCTCAGCGGTGGCCTGGCCCATGGTGAGCAGCGCCAGCTGGAGGTCGGCCTGGCCCTGGCCGCGCGTCCGAAGCTGCTGTTGCTGGACGAGCCCATGGCCGGCATGGGGCCGGACGAGTCGGAACGCATGGTGGACTTGCTCATGCAGCTCAGGCAAAACCTGACCCTTCTGCTGGTCGAGCACGATATGGAGGCGGTGTTCCGCCTGGCCGACCGGATCTCGACCCTGGTGTTCGGCAAGGTCATCGCCAGCGGCACGCCGCAGGAGATACGCGAGCACCCCGAGGTCAAGCGTGCCTATCTGGGCGATGAGGAGTTGGCCGCATGAGCGCCCTATTGGAGGTTCAAGGCCTGCAGGCCGCCTATGGCAGCAGCCAGGTGCTGTTCGGCGTCGATTTCAGGATCGCCCAGGGCGAGGTTGCCACGCTGCTGGGCCGCAACGGCATGGGCAAGACGACGACCCTGCGTTGCCTGACCGGGCAGCTCAGGCCCCTGGCCGGCCGCATTGTGTTCGACGGCCAGGACGTTACCGGCTGGGACGCCGACCGCATCGCCCGCCTGGGTCTTGCCATCGTGCCCGAGGGGCGCCAGGTGTTCCCCAATCTGAGCGTGCTGGAGCATCTGCAGGCCTTCGCCAGTAACCGCTGCGGCGCCAAGAACCCGTGGACCGTGGAGCGCGTGCATGCGCTGTTCCCGCGGCTGAAGGAGCGCTCGCAGAATATGGGCAACCAGCTGTCGGGTGGCGAGCAGCAGATGCTGGCCATAGGCCGGGCGCTGGTGACGAATCCCAAGCTGATGATTCTGGACGAGGCCACCGAGGGCCTGGCGCCCTTGATTCGCGAGGAGATCTGGCGCTGCCTGCAGGCGCTGCGCGAGGCGGGCCAAACGATTCTGGTTGTCGACAAATACGTCAAGCGGCTGATACGCATTGCGGACGCCCACACCATCGTCGAGCGCGGCCGTGTGGTCTGGCAGGGCGACTCACCGGCGCTGGACGCCGACCACAGCCTGTGGCAGCGCTACGTGGGGGTTTGACGATGATGAATCTGCTGCAAGCGCGTTGGATTTTCGAGCGCCAGGAACTGGTGCGTTTCGGCCATTGCGACCCGGCCGGCATCGTCTTCTACCCGCGCTACTTCGAGATGCTCAATGCGCTGGTCGAGGACTGGTTCACCGAGGGACTGGGCGTCAACTACGCAGAGCTGCTGGGGCCACGCCGCACCGGCGTGCCCACGGTCCATCTGGGCGTGGACTTCCAGCGAATCAGCCGTATGGGCGACCTGCTGACCCAGCGCGTGGCCATCAACAAGCTCGGCCGCAGCTCGCTGGGCCTGGACATCCAATTCGACGGAGCCGATGGCGTGCGCGTCGTGTTCCAGCAGGTGCTGGTCTGCACCTCGCTGGACACGCACAAGCCCATTGCCTGGCCCGATGACCTGCGCGCTGCCTTGCAGCGTTGCCTAGACTCTTAGGAGACGACAACATGAAACAGATTCTTCAACCGGCCGGCTGGGCCGCGCCCAAGGGCTATGCCAACGGCGTCGCCGCCACAGGCCGCCAGATCTATGTGGCCGGCCAGATCGGCTGGAATGCCCAATGCCAGTTCGAGAGCGACGACTTCGTCGCCCAGGTGCGCCAGACGCTGCTGAACATCAAGGCGGTGCTGGCCGAGGCCGGCGCCGGCCCCGAGCACATCACCCGCATGACCTGGTATGTGACCGACAAGAAGGTCTATCTGGCGCGGGGCCGCGAGGTCGGTCAGGCCTACCGCGAGGTGCTGGGTCAGCACTACGCGATCGCGATGAGCGCCGTGCAGGTGGCGGCCCTGATGGAGGACCGCGCCCAGGTCGAAATCGAGGTCACGGCCGTGCTGCCGTAAAGTTCAGCCATTGACACCCCCAATTCCACTACTTCCGAGACGATCATGAGCCAAGCCAAAGCCTCCTTCCACTGGGACGATCCGCTGCTGCTGGAACAGCAGCTCACCGACGACGAGCGTGCCGTGCGCGACGCCGCCCGCGCCTATTGCCAGGACCGCCTGGCGCCGCGCGTGCGCGAGGCCTTCCGCCATGAGCAGACCGATCTGGCGATCTTCCGCGAGATGGGCGAGCTGGGCCTGCTGGGCCCGACGATTCCTGAGGAATACGGCGGCGCCGGCCTCAACTACGTCTGCTATGGCCTGATCGCCCGCGAGGTCGAGCGCGTGGACTCCGGCTACCGCTCGATGATGAGCGTACAGAGCTCGCTGGTGATGGTGCCTATCAACGAATTCGGCAACGAGGCGACCAAGCGCAAGTACCTGCCCAAGCTGGCCAGCGGCGAGTGGATAGGCTGCTTCGGCCTGACCGAGCCCAACCACGGATCCGACCCCGGCTCGATGATCACCCGCGCGAAGAAGGTCGATGGCGGCTACGCGCTGACCGGCGCCAAGATGTGGATCACCAACAGCCCGGTGGCCGACGTCTTCGTCGTCTGGGCCAAGGACGACGGCGGCCAGATCCGTGGCTTCGTGCTCGAGAAGGGCTGGAAGGGCCTGACGGCGCCTGCCATCCACGGCAAGGTCGGTCTGCGCGCCTCGATCACCGGCGAGATCGTCATGGACGAGGTGTTCTGCCCAGAGGAGAACGCATTCCCCGACGTGCGTGGCCTGAAGGGCCCGTTCACCTGCCTGAACAGCGCCCGCTACGGCATCGCCTGGGGCGCGCTGGGCGCCGCCGAGGACTGCTGGCACACCGCCCGCCAGTACACGATGGATCGCAAGCAGTTCGGCAAGCCCCTGGCCGCCAACCAGCTGATCCAGAAGAAGCTGGCCGATATGCAGACCGAGATCACCCTGGGCCTGCAAGGCTGCCTGCGCCTGGGCCGGATGAAGGACGAGGGCACGGCCGCCGTCGAGATCACCTCGATCATGAAGCGCAACTCTTGCGGCAAGTCACTCGACATCGCCCGCATGGCCCGTGACATGCTGGGCGGCAACGGCATCTCCGACGAGTTTGGCGTTGCCCGCCATCTGGTCAACCTCGAAGTGGTCAACACCTACGAGGGTACGCATGACATCCATGCGCTGATCTTGGGGCGGGCGCAGACCGGCATCGCAGCGTTCTAGGCTAGATCAAACCCGGCCAGTTCTTTTGCTGGCCGGTGAACGCGGCGCGCAACTCGCGCTGCAGCTTCGCCTCCAGCGGCCCTCGCTCGACCACCTCCAGGTTCTGCTTGAAATGCGCCAGCTTCGATGTGCCGACGATGCTGCTGGCAACCCCAGGCTGGTGGGCGACAAAGCGTAAGGCGATATCGTTCCAGTCGCGCGGGCCTTGCGTGGCAAAGCCCATCGCCTGCCAGCGGCCCCAGTACTGGCCCTCGGCATAGCTGTCGGGCCGCTCGGCAAAGCGCCAGATCGCGCCGGCCAGCGGGCGCTTGGCGATCACGCCAATGCCGCGGGCCTGAGCCAGCGGCAGGCGTGAATCCAGATTGACCTGGTCGCAAAGGCTGATCGAGGTCTGCACGGCGCCGAAGCGGCCCGAGTTGAGGGCAAAGTCCAACTCGGCGTTGTCGCCCGAGTAGGCCGTGATGCGGATCTTGCCGGCGCGCTGGCAGTCCTCAAGCCCGCGTATCACGTCACCCTGCTCCAGCACCTGCCGCGGGCAGGAGTGCAGATGAACGATGTCCAACACCTCGCACCTCATGCGTGCCAGCGCGGCATCGACGCCCTGGATGATGCAGTCGTAGGTCCAGTCCGGCACGCCGGGAATGCCGTAGCCGACCTTGGTGGACAACACATAATCGTCGCGGCGGTGGGCGATGTGGCGGCCTATGCGTTCCTCGGACAGGCCGTAGCCGCGCGCGGTGTCGATTAGGTTCACGCCCAGGTCCAGCACGGCGTTGAGCAGGGTGCCAGCTTCGCGCTCGGTGGTCCGTTCGTCGTTCAGGTGCATGGCACCAAAACCCAGGGCGGACACGCGCAGGCCGCCTTTTCCGCTGGTGCCGAACTCTCTCAGTTCCATATCAATACACGTCCGAACAAGGCAGGGAGGGTCAATGTGAGTTGGCCGGATCGAGCCTTGAAGCGCTTGCCGCTCAAGGCATCGACGAACTCGGCCTTGACCAGCGCAGCGGGCAGGGCCAGTGTGACGCTGCGCGGCTGGGTGTCGTTGTTGGTGGCGGTCAGCGCCCAGCGCTTGCCATCCTGGCGGGCCAGCACGATCAGGTGCTCGTCCAGATACAGCGGCGCGTCAATCGAGCCGTGGCGCAGCACTTGATGTTGCTGGCGCAGGCCGGTCAGGCGCTTGAAGTCGGCCAGCAGCGCCTCGTCCGGTTTGCCGCCTTGGTCGGCCCAGGGGTAGGGCGCGCGGTTGTAAGGATCGTCGCCACCGCCGACGCCGACCTCGTCGCCGTAGTAGATCGTCGGTGAGCCAGGGAAGCTCATCTGGAACAGCACGGCCAGACGCAGGCGTTGCTTGGCTTCGGCGAGCTTTGCAGCGTGGCCATCGTCCAGATAGCCGAAGTGGTGCAGCGCCCGCGGTTGATCATGCGTCGACAGCAGATTCATCAGCGCATAAAAGGCCTGTGGCGGATAGGCCTCGCGCATCAGCTCGATATTGGCGTAGAGCTTGCGCGCATCGCCACCGGCGGCATAGTCCAGCACGGCGTTGCGGAAGATGTAGTTCATCGTCGAGTCGAACATGTCGCCGAGCAGGAATTTGCTGGCGTCGAACCAGGTCTCGGCCACCGTCAGCGCATCGGGCCTGTGGGCCTTGATGGCTGTGCGCCACTCGCGCCAGAAGTCATCGGGCACCCAGGGGGCGACGTCCATGCGCCAGCCGGCCGCGCCAAAGTCCAGCCACTGCTTCATCACCGAGTCGCGGTCGCCGTAGGCAAAGGCACGGAACGAGGGCGAGTTCTTGTCGATCTCCGGCAGGTCTTTCACCCCGGTCCAGCCCTGGTACTGGTCCTCGGGCTTGGGCTGGCTAGCGTCGAGCTTGAACCAGCTGGCATAGGGCGATGACGGGTTCAACCGGCCCTGGTCGAAAGCACCGCCGGCCGGATAGTTGCCGTAGCGGTTGAAGTAGGGCGAGTCGCTGCCCACGTGGTTCAGCGAGGTGTCGGGGATCACGCGCATGCCGCGCCTGGTGGCCTCGGCGCACAGGCGCTCGAAGTCGGCATTGGTGCCGAAGGCCGGGTCCACCAGGCGGTAGTCGGCGGTGTCGTATTTGTGGTTGCTGGCGGCCTTGAAGATGGGCGTCATATAGATCGCGTTGGCGCCCAGGCCCTTGATGTAGTCGAGCTTGTCTATCAGCCCGGCCAGGTCGCCGCCGAAGAAGTCGTTGTTGTAGACGGCGTCGGAGCCATCGCCCGGTTTGCTGGGCCTGTCCGTCCAGTTCGCGTGCAGCTCTATGCCCTGGTTCTGGTAGCGCTCGCGGCCGGGCTGCGGGTCGTTCCTGCGGTCGCCGTTGCGGAAGCGCTCGGGGAAGACGTAGTAATAGACGAGGTCGCGGGCCCAGCCGGGCACCTTGAAGTCGGCGGCATAGACGGTCTGGCGGTAGCGGCGTATGCGCTTGGCGTCGGCCGGCTTCTCGCTCACCAGCCCGAGGCCCATGCTGCCGGCCTCGCGCGTCCAGTAGATCTCGTCCCTGTTGTTATGGAAGACGTAGCTCTGGCCGGCGATCTCCAGCTCGAAGTGGTAGCCATAGACGGCCGGCTGCCTGAAGCGGTGGCGGGCCTGCCACTGCACGCGCGGGCCCACTGTGCGCGGTTGCATCGCGATGCGCGCCAGAGGCGCATAGTCCAGTTGCTCCTGGTTGCCGACCAGGCGCCGGCTCTCCAGCACCAGCGTCGCGCGGGTCACGCCGGGCAGGGCGCTGAGCATGAATTGAAGCGCGGTGCCGGCGGGCACGGCGCCGAAGGGCTTCTTGTGCTGCGGCGCACGGGAGTTGAAGCGCAGGCTCAGCGCCACTGGATCGGTGATGGCCTTCGGTGGCGCGGCGACGAAGCTGCGCGGCCCCAGGCTCAGGCGCGGCCGGCCGTCGATGAAGGCCAGCGTCATGGTCTGCTCGCCTTCGAAGGCCTGCTGCAGATTGGCCTTGGCACCCAGCGCCGGCTGGCCATCGTCACCAAGACCGATGCTGGCGTCCAAGCTCCAATCGGCATCGGCGATCTTGAACTCCTGGCGGCCGCCGACGGTGATGTTCAGGTAGTAGGCGTCGCAGCGGTACTGGAAGGCGTAATCATCCCGCGCCGCCCAGCCATTCATGCTGCCGCGCAGGAACAGCTCGCGTGCACCGAGCGGGCTGGGCTTGCAGTCCGCCGCTTGCGCCAGGCCCGCAGTCAGGCATCCCACCACCGCAATGGCCCAACAACGGAGCCTCAACCTTTAACCCCGCCGGCCGTCAGCCCCGACACGATCCATCGCTGCGCCAGCAGGAACACCAGCGTGATTGGCAGGCCCGACAGCACGGCCGCGGCGGCGAAGTCGCCCCACAGAAAGCGCTGGTCGTGCAGATAGTATTTGGAGCCAACGGCCAGGGTCAGATTGCCCTCTTCACGCAGCAACACCGAGGCGACCGGGTACTCGATGATGGTGCCGATGAAGGCCAGCACGAAGACCACCATCAGGATGGGCACGGCCATCGGCAGCAGCACCATGCGAAAGGCCTGCCAGTGGGTGGCACCGTCCACCTTGGCGCATTCCTCGATCTCGACCGGTATGGTCTCGAAATAGCCCTTGATGGTCCAGATGTGCGTGGCCACGCCGCCCAGATAGGCCATCACCAGGCCGGCATGGGTCTCCAGGCCCAGGCCCGGCACATAGCTGCCTATGGTCTCGAAGATGGCGTAGATGGCCACCAGGGCCAGCACCGGCGGGAACATCTGCAGCAGCAGCATGCTGTTCAGGATGGGCGTCTTGAAGCGGAAGCGCAGCCGCGCAAAACCATACGCAGCAGTGGTCGAGATGCCGACGATCAGAAGGGCCGACAGGGTGGCGATCTTGATCGAGTTCCACAGCCAGGTCAGCACTGGAAAGGGCGGCTGCACCAGGCTGCCATCGGCGCCCTGGTAGGGAATGCCCAGAGCCAGCTTCCAATGCTCCAGGCTGATCTCGGTCGGGATCAGCGTGCCGGTGGCGAAATTGCCCGGCCGCAGCGAGATCGAGATGACGGCCAGCAGCGGGAACAGTGTCAGCCCCAGGAACACCCAGAGCAGCGCGTGAGCGCCATAGACGCGCCAGCGCGCCTGCTTGCCTCGAACAATGGCCATGTCAGTTCTCCACCATAGTGCGCGCGACTCGCGCTGCATGAAACGTGAAGCGGCAGGGACGAGGGCGCGCCGGCCGCTGCGGGCTGAAGCCTTGTCCGGTCCTGGACGGACCGAACTCTGGCTTCTTTATGCCCGCGGCGACCGGCACGCCCTCGTCCCTGCTGCTGCGGGTGTGCGGGCTCGCGAACCAGCAAGACGCGCTCACTAAACGGGGTTGGCGGCCACCAGCGCGTCCCCTCGGCCGCCCCTGCCGCAACAACGCGGCGAGAAGCAAAGCACCGGCAAACCGTGGCGAGTCAATCAGGTTCATCTCAGCGCCTCAGGAGTCTTGTGCCTTGCGCATCAGGCGCAAGTTCAGCAGCGACATCGCCGCCACCAGGAAGAAGATCAGGGTCGAGATCGCCGCGGCGAGGCCGAAGTCCGAGCCCGAGTCCTTGAATGCGATGCGGTAGGTGTAGGAGACCAGGATGTCGGTCTGCCCGGCCGGGATCTTGGTGCTGAGGTAGTCGGGCCGGCCATCGGTCAGCAGCGCGATCAGCACGAAGTTGTTGAAGTTGAAGGCGAAGGCGCTGACCAAGAGGGGGGCCAGCGGCTTGACGACCAGCGGCGCGGTGATCTTGAAGAAGTTGGTCAGCGGGCCGGCGCCGGCTATCGCCGAGGCCTCGTACAGATCGGCGGGAATGGCCTTCAGCAGGCCGGCGCACAGAATCATGATGTAGGGATAGCCCAGCCAGACATTGACGATGACGAGCATGATCTTGGCCAGCATCGGGTCGGCGAACCAGGCCGGCTTGACGCCCACCAGCGCATCGAGAATGGCGTTGATCTCGCCGAAGTTCTGATTGAACAGGCCCTTGAACACCAGGATGGAGATGAAGCCCGGCACCGCATAGGGCAGGAACAGCAGCGTGCGGTAGGTGGTGCGGTACTTCAGATCCTCCCAGTTCAGCAGCACGGCCAGCAGCATGCCGATGGCGGTGGAAAAGACCACGGTCAGCAGCGAGAACACCACCGTCCAGCTGAAGATGTTCAGGAAGGGGCCGCGGAACTCGGCGTCCATCACCATGCGGGTGTAGTTCTGCCAGCCGACCGTGACCTTGTAGCCCGGCTGCAGCGGCTGACCGGCGGCGTTCTCGTAGTAGCCGGTTTGTCCATTCGGCTTGAAGAGCTGTCCATCGGTTTCACGTTTCAGGCTGCCATCGGGCAGCTCCGTCCAATGGCGCTTGATCGGGCCGAATTCGCGCAGGCCCAGGTAGCGCAACTCGCTCAGGCCCGTGGCGGCCGGCAGCACCAGGCGCAGCGTCATCAAGGCCTCGCGGTGCCGGATCAGCTCGCGAAGCGGCAGGGCGGCCTGCAGCGGTGCATCCAGCGGCAGCATCTCGACGCGCAGCTCGTCGCGGGTGGGACCCAGCGCCAGCGGTGGCGACACCCAGCGCGGCTGCGCCTGCCCCTGCTCCGTCCCCTCGGTGCTGAGCACCAGCCGGTAGGCGTTCTTGTCGGCGCCATCGGCATGCAGGGAGTAGGGCTGGACCTGGTCCTCGACCGCCTCGTGCTGGTCCAGCAGGTACTCTCGCACCCGCTCCTGGCTCAGCAGATGGGCGGACGAGTAGTTGGTGAAGCCTATCTGCGCGGTGTACAGCAGCGGAAAGGCGATGAACACCAGCATGCCGGCGATGCCCGGGAACAGATAGCGATAGGCAAAGCCGGCGTTGGACACATAGACGTAGAAGCCGGCGCTGAACAAGGCCAGCAGGCCCAGCGCCCACAGCGTCTGGCCGCTGGCGTGGATCATGAACACCAGGTAGAGCGAGGCCAGCATGGCCAGCAGGGTGACAGGCCAGCGCATCAGTCGCGCCGCCTTCTCGAGCAGACTGGGCGGCAAGGTGCTGTAGCCCTTGGCAAGGGTAGCGGTCATCGCATTCATTTGATGTTCAAGAGCATGCGGCCCGAGGCGCCGTCGAGGGCGTCCTTCGGCGATTGCAGTCCGTTGGTGATGGCTTCCAGCGCGGCGTCCATCGCGGTCCAGAAGCGGCCGACCTCGGGGATGTTGGGGATCGGCTCGCCGGCGCGGACGTTGTCCATGCTGGCCCGTATCAGCGGGTTGACCGCCAGCTCGGCATAGAAGGCCTTGTTGGCCGGCACGCCGATGGCGACGTCGGCGTCCAGCACCTTCAGTGCCTCGGGCCGCATCAGATGGTTCTCGATGAACTCGCGGGCGATGTCCTTCACCTTGCTTGGCGCGGCAATCATGCAGCCCAGCACGCCGATGAAGGGCTTGGACGGCTTGCCCGGCGTCACCGCCGGAATGGCCGCCACGCCGAAATCGATCTTGGCCTTGCGGGCATTGTCCCAGGCCCAGGGGCCGGTGATCATCATCGCCACCTCGCCTCGGGCGAAGGCGCTCTCCATCTCGGAGTAGCGCGCGCCCTTGGGCATATGGCCTTCGCGTATCAGGCGGTTGATCATCGTCGCACCCGCCAGCGCGCCCGCATTGTTGACGCTGACCTTGGCCGCGTCGTATTCACCCTGGGCGTCGCGCTCGAAGATGTTGCCGCCGGCCCCGGCCAGCAGCGGCCAGCTGAAGAAGCTCTTGTTGTAGTCCCAGAGGATGGCGTGCTTGCCGGTCTTGGCCAGCTCATTGTCCAGCGCGATGACCTCGTCGAAGGTGGCCGGTGGCTTGGCCACCAGGGCCTTGTTGTAGATCAGGCCTATGGTCTCGATGGCGATCGGGTAGCCCCACAGGCGCCCCTGGTAGCCCAAAGCCTTCCAGGCCTTGTCCTCGACCTCGGCATACAGGGCCTTGCCTGGGCGTATGGGCGTCAGCAGGCCGGCCTTGGCCCACTCGCCGACGCGGTCGTGCGGCCAGCAGAAGATGTCGGGCCCCTTGCCGGCACCGACGGCCTGCTGGAACTTGTCGGTGGCGTCCACCGGATGCTCGACCACGACCTTGACGCCCGAGATCTTCTCGAACGCATCGCCGACCTTCTGCAGGCCGTTGTAGGCCTTGTCGCCATTGATCCAGACCAGCAGCTTGTGGCCCTGGGCCTGGGCCGCACCCGCAAGCAGCAGGCCGGTCAGCAGAAATGACGCCGGCCTCATGCGGCCAGCTCCGGCGCGGCCTGGCGACGGAAGGCCCGACCCTCGGCGTCGAATAGATAGAGCGCCTCGGCCGGGAACTGCAGGTCCAGCGCCATGCCGGCGCGCAGGCGGTCGCAGCCGTTGCGACCTTCGAACTGGCAGGTCAGCGGCTCCTCTAGGCCGGGGTAGGGGCAGTACGCGAAGGTTGTGCCGCCCAATGACTCGACGAAGGCCACCGTGCTTTGCAGCAGATTGCCTTCGCCGCTTTTGCCATTCAGGCGGATGTGTTCGGGCCGCACGCCCAGCGTCACCTTGTCGCCGACGCGAGCCCGGCTGGCATCGACCAGGGCCAGCATCGTCAGTCCACCGGCCAGCCGGACCTCGGCCCGGCCCGGCGAGATGGCAGCCAACTCGCCGGAGAGGAGGTTCATCTTCGGGCTGCCGATGAAGCCTGCGACGAACAGATTGTCCGGGTGCTCGTACAGCTCCAGCGGCGTGCCGACCTGCTCGATGCGGCCGGCAGAGAGCACGACGATGCGGTCGGCCAAGGTCATTGCCTCGACCTGGTCGTGAGTGACATAGACCATGGTCGTCTTCAGGTCCTCGTGCAGCTTGGCAAACTCGTAGCGCATGCGCACCCGCAGCGCGGCGTCGAGATTGGACAGCGGCTCATCGAACAGGAAGACTTCGGGCTTGCGCACGATCGCCCGGCCTATGGCCACGCGCTGGCGCTGGCCGCCACTCAGGTCCTTGGGCTTGCGGTCCAGCAGGTGCTCGATATGCAGGATCTTGGCGGCATTGCGCACCGCGCCGTCGATCTCGTTCTTGGGCACCTTGGCCAGCTTCAGGCCGAAGGCCATGTTGTCGTACAGATTCATATGCGGGTACAGCGCATAGCTCTGGAACACCATGGCAATGCCTCGCTCGGCCGGCGGTATGTCATTGACGAGCACGCCGCCGATGCGCAGTTCGCCGCCGGTGATCTCTTCCAGGCCGGCGATGGTGCGCAGCAGCGTGGACTTGCCGCAGCCCGAGGGGCCGACAAAGACCATGAACTCGCCATCGCGGATGTCCAGGTCGATGCCGTGCAGGATCTTGGTCTCGCCGTAGGCCTTGGCCACACCGCTCAGCTTCACGTCTGCCACTGCGCTACTCCATGCCGGGGCGCTTGGCGCCCGGCTTGTCTCTTGAGGATTGGATCGCCACCGGCCTGGCTGGCCCTGCGGCGACGCGCCAGGGCGGGGCCCGGACGCTGAATTTGTTGTGAATATACAGTCGAAAATGTAGTTCTACAACAGTGTTTTCATCGATGATTTCAGTGCTATGTATTTGAAATCAACAAGTTAACGCCAAAGTGGGGATTTCCATATGTAGTGAAACTACACATCCTTGTCCGTCTGAGCGATACTCCGGCCGACGCCGCCGCTGACCCCGGCAATTCTTGCCCTTGCCCACCGGGCTCGCATTGAGACACACCCTATGAAAGCAAGCTCGATCTTCGCCACTCTCAAGACTGCTGCCATGAGCTCATCTCCCACTCCCGTTCAAGCGGCCTTCAAGCTGGCCCTGCAGCGTGAGCTGCGTTCTTCGGTCGATGGCATCAGCCGCGAGGCCCTGCTGCGCGCCGCCGCCGCCGCCTGTCGCGAGCCATTGGGCGAGCGCTGGGCCGACACGCAGATCGCCGATGCCAAGCGTGGCGATGACCCGCTCAAGGCCCCGGTGCGTCGCGTGCACTATCTGTCGATGGAGTTTCTGATGGGCCGGGCGCTGGGCAATGCCGTCGCTGCGTTGGGGCTGGACGGCACCCTGCGCGAGGCCTTTGCCGCCCAGGGCCAGGCGCTGCCCGATGTGCTGGAGCGCGAGCCCGACGCGGCGCTGGGCAATGGCGGCCTGGGGCGGCTGGCCGCCTGCTTTCTCGACTCGTTCGCCGAGCTGGGCCTGCCCTCGTTCGGCTACGGCCTGCGCTACCAGTACGGCATGTTTGCGCAAGCGATCCAGGACGGTCGCCAGGTCGAGCAACCCGATGACTGGATGGCCTTGGGCAACCCCTGGGAGGTGCCGCGGCCTGAAGCGCGCTATCCGGTGGGCTTCGGCGGCCGTGTCGAGGTCGATGCCGACGGCAGCCGCCGCTGGCAGCCGACCGAGCACCTGATCGCCCAGGCCTATGACTTCATCGTGCCGGCCCACCATTCCCAGCGCGTCTCGACCCTGCGCCAGTGGCATGCCAGCGCGGCGGCGCCTATCGACTTCCATGCCTTCTGCCGCGGCGCCCATGCGCAAGCGGCCAAGCACCGCGTCGTGGCCGACTCGCTCAACTGGGTGCTCTATCCGGACGATTCGACCGACCCCGGCCGCGAGCTGCGGCTGAAGCAGGAGGCCTTTCTGGTCAGCGCCTCGCTGCAGGACCTGATCGCCCGCCATCTGCGTGAATTTGGCAGTCTGCATAACCTGGGCAAGCTCAACGCCATCCATCTGAACGACACGCACCCGGCCCTGGCCCCGGCCGAACTGATGCGCCTGCTGCTGGACGAGCATGGCCTCACCTGGGACGAGGCCTGGGCCATCACCCGCCAGGCGGTCTCGTACACCAACCACACCTTGATGCCCGAGGCGCTGGAGACCTGGCCGCTGTACCTGTTCGAGGCGCTGCTGCCGCGACATCTGGAGATCATCTTCGAGATCAACCATCGGTTCCTAGCCGAGGTGCGCGCCCGGTTCCCGGGCGACGAGGGCCTGCTGGCGCGTGTGTCGCTGATCGACGAGGGCGGTGCGTTCGGCCATGGCGGCGAACGCCGCGTGCGCATGGCCCATCTGGCCATCGTCGCCTCGCACCGGGTCAATGGCGTGGCCGCCTTGCACTCGGAGCTGATGGTGCAGACGATCTTTGCCGACTACGCGAGGATCTTCCCCGAGCGCTTCCATAACGTCACCAACGGCGTGACGCCGCGGCGCTGGCTGCAGCAGTGCAACCCGCAGCTGTCGGCGCTGATCGACGGCCGCATCGGCAAAGGCTGGCGCCAGGATCTGGCGCAGTTGGGCAAGCTGAAGGGCTTGGCGGACGATGCGGGCCTGGGCCAGCAGTTCGGCGCCGTCAAGCGCGCCAACAAGGAGCGCCTGGCGGCGTTGATTCGGCGCGAACTCGGGGTGGCTGTCAATCCGGACAGCCTGTTCGACGTGCAGATCAAGCGCATCCACGAGTACAAGCGGCAATTGCTGAACGTGCTGCATGTGATCGCGCGCTACCAGGCGATCATTGCCGATCCTTCCGCAGACTGGACGCCGCGCACCGTCGTCATCGCCGGCAAGGCGGCCTCGGCCTACCAGATGGCCAAGAGCATCATCCAGCTGGCCCATGACGTGGGCCGCGTCGTCAACAGCGACCCGCGCGTCGGCGACAGGTTGAAGCTGGTCTTCCTGCCGAACTACGGCGTGTCGCTGGCCGAGACCATCATTCCGGCGGCCGACCTGAGCGAGCAGATCTCCACCGCCGGCACCGAGGCCTCGGGCACAGGCAATATGAAGTTCGCGCTGAATGGCGCGCTGACCATAGGCACCTGGGACGGCGCCAATATCGAGATGGCCGAGGCGATGGGCGTCGAGAACATGTTCGTCTTCGGCCAGCGCACCGATGCGGTGGCGCAGATCAAGGCGCTGGGCTATGACCCGCGCCTCTACGTCGAGCAGAACCTGCAGCTGAAGGCGGTGATCTCGGCCGTAGCAGGGGGCGATTTCTCCAATGGCGATACCTCGCGCTACCGTGCGCTGGTGGACAACCTGCTGGGCCGCGACACCTATCTCTTGATGGCTGACTTCGCCGACTATGTGGCCACGCAGGCGCGCGTCGATGCGCTGTACCGTGACCCCGCGGCCTGGAATCGCCGCGCTATCCTGAACGTCGCCGGCATGGGTTGGTTCTCGGCTGACCGCACGATTGCCGAGTATGTGGAGCGGGTCTGGTCGGTGCGTAGCCTGGACTGAGATGAAGCTGATCGACTTGCCACGGCGTGCCTGTGATTTGTCACTCGCTGCGATGGGGTTGCAGAGGGGGCGGGGGGCCGGCCACAGCGGGCTGAAGCTTGGGCCGGTCCCTTCGGCCCGACCTCCAGCTTCTTCATGCCCGCCGTGGCCGGCCCCCCACCCCCTCTGCGGATGCGCTGGTGGCCGCCGCCCCCGCGTGGCGCGCGTGCTTTGCGGATTGGCGCGCCCTCGTCCCTGCCGCTTCACGTTTCATGCGTCGAGTGTTGCGCCGAGCGCGGTGGAGAACTGACATGCTGGCGTCAGACGAGCTCAATGCCCTGCTGCAGGCGCGCCACGCCGATCCGTTCGCGGTGCTGGGCCTGCATGCGGTAGACGACGGCCGCATGTGGCTGCGCGCGATGCTGCCGGGCGCCCTGGGCGTGATGGTGCTGGAGGCGGCAACGCGCAGGGTCGTGGCCACCTTGCCGCATCGTTCGGGGGGCTTCTTCGAGGCGATGCTGCCGCGCCGGCGCAAGGCCTTCGACTACCGGCTGCAGGTGCGCTGGGACGATGGGCTCGAAGGCTGCTACGCCGATGCCTATGCCTTCGGCCCGCAGCTCGACGAGCAAGACCTGGCCCTGTTGCGCAATGGCACCCACCCGCGACCCTACACCGTGCTGGGCGCCCACGCGATGTCTCACGGTGAGGTGGCCGGCGTGCGCTTCGCCGTCTGGGCGCCGAATGCCTTCCGCGTCAGCGTCGTCGGCAACTTCAATACCTGGGACGGCCGGCGCCATGCGATGCGCCTGCGCCACGAGGCTGGCGTCTGGGAGATTTTTGTGCCCCATGCGGCGCCGGGTGATCTGTACAAGTTCGAGATCGTCGCCGCCGATGGCACCCTGCTGCCGCTGAAGGCCGACCCCTATGCCCGCGCCGCCCAGCTGCGGCCCGACACGGCCAGCATCGTCACCACTTTGCCGCCAGTGCAAACGCTGCCGGCCGAGCGGGCAGCGGCCAATCGGCGCGATGCAGCGATCACCATCTACGAGGTCCATGCCGCCTCCTGGCGCAAACCCGACGGGCGTTTCCCTACCTGGGACGAACTGGCCGCCGAGCTGCCGGCCTATGCCGCCGACTTGGGCTTTACGCATATCGAGCTGATGCCGATCAGCGAACACCCGTTCGACGGCTCCTGGGGCTATCAGACCCTGGGCCTGTTCGCGCCCAGCGCCCGCTTCGGTCCGCCGGAGGGCTTTGCGCGCTTCGTCTCCGCCTGCCGCGAGCACGGCCTGGGCCTGTTGCTGGACTGGGTACCGGCGCATTTTCCCAGCGATGCCTTCGGTCTGGCCCAGTTCGACGGCACCCATCTGTACGACTATGCCGATCCGCGCGAGGGCTTGCATCGCGACTGGAACACGCTGATCTACAACTTCGCCCGCCCCGAGGTGCGCCAGTTCCTGATTGCCAGCGCGCTGTACTGGGCCGAGCGCTGGGGCGTGGACGGCCTGCGTGTCGATGCGGTCGCGTCCATGCTCTACCGAGACTATTCACGCCCCGCCGGCGAGTGGCTGCCCAACGCCCAGGGCGGGCGCGAGAACCTGGAGGCGGTCTCGCTGTTCAAGCAGCTCAACGAGCGCCTCGGTCTCGACGCGCCGGGGGCGATCACCCTGGCCGAGGAGTCCACCAGCTTCCCCGGCGTGTCCGCCCCCACCTCCGGCGGCGGCCTGGGCTTCCACTACAAATGGAATATGGGCTGGATGAACGACACGCTGCGCTATGCGCACGAGGACCCCATCCACCGCCGCTGGCACCACGACAAGATGACCTTCGGCCTGGTCTATGCGTTCAGCGAGAACTTCGTGCTGCCTATCTCGCACGACGAGGTCGTGCACGGCAAGGGCTCGATGCTGGGCAAGATGCCGGGCGACGATTGGCAGCGCTTTGCCAATCTGCGCGCCTACTACGGCTTCATGTGGGGCCACCCGGGCAAGAAGCTGCTGTTCATGGGCCAGGAGTTCGGCCAGCCCGGCGAATGGAATCACGAGGCCTCGCTGCCCTGGGCGCTGCTGGACGATTCGCGCCATGCCGGCGTGCAAAGCCTGGTGCGCGACCTCAATCATCTCTACCGCGAGCGGCCGGCGCTGCATCGCCTGGACTGCGAGGCCGCCGGCTTCGAATGGCTGGTCAAGGACGATGCCGAGCAATCGGTGCTGGCCTGGGTGCGGCGGGACGGGCAGGGCGGGGCCGTGATCGTCGTCTGCAATTTCACGCCGGTGCCGCGCCCGGCCTATCGGGTGCCGGTGCCCGCGGGCTTCGGTGCCTGGAGGGAGATTCTGAACACCGACTCGGCGCATTACGGCGGCAGCAATCTGGGCAATCTCGATGCGCCGCTGCGCGCCGGTCTCGATCAGGCACTCTCATTGTCGCTCCCTCCGCTGGCCACGCTATTCCTCGTGCCAGCCTGACCATGTCACAACTCCCCACCAAAATCCTCGAAGGCCGCCACGAACCGCTGGGCTCGCTGGCGCGCGACGGCGGCGTCAACTTCGCCGTGTTCTCCGAGCATGCGCAGCACATCGAGCTGTGCCTGTTCGATGGCAGTGGTGCGCGCGAGCTGCGCCGCTATGTGCTGCACGGCCCGCATGACGGTGTGTTCCACGGTTTTCTGCCGGGCGTCGGGCCGGGCCTGGTCTATGGCCTGCGTGCCCATGGCCCTTACGCGCCTGAGCAGGGCCATCGCTTCAACGCGCACAAGCTGCTGCTGGACCCCTACGCCCGCGAGATCGTCGGCCACTTCACATGGCGCGCGGAACATCATGGCTACGAGCTGGGCCATCCGGACGGCCCGCGCTCGCTGGACACGCGCGACAACGCGGTGCATGCGCTGAAGGCCCGCGTCGCCGCGCCGCTGGAGGCCCCCAGCCCGCGTGACAGCGCGCCGCGCATCGCCCCGGCCGAGGTGGTGCTGTACGAGGTCCACGTCAAGGGCTTCTCCAAGCTGCATCCGGATATTCCGGAGGCGCTGCGCGGCAGCTATGCCGGCCTGGCCCATCCGGCGGCCATCGCGCATTTCAAGCGCTTGGGCGTGACCACGCTGTCCCTGCTGCCGGTGCAGTACGCCATCGACGAACCGCATCTGGCCGACAAGCGCCTGCACAACTACTGGGGCTACAACACACTGGGCTTTTTCGCCCCCGACCCGCGCCTGGCCGGTGCCGCCCACCGCGATGATCCGGCCGCCGTGGTGGCGGAGTTCCGCGCGATGGTGGAGACGCTGCATGCGAACGGCCTGGAGGTCGTGCTCGACGTGGTCTACAACCACACGCCCGAGGGCAATGAGTTCGGGCCGACGCTTTCGTTCCGCGGGCTGGACAACCGGAGCTGGTACCGGCTGGTGGCCGATGACCGCAGCCGCAACGAGAACCTCACCGGCTGCGGCAACACGCTGAATGCCCAGCATCCCCGAATCGCCCAGTTCGTGCTGGACTCGCTGCGTTATTGGGTGCAGGAGCTGGGTGTCGATGGCTTCCGCTTCGACCTGGCGCCTGTGCTGGGTCGCACGCAGCATGGCTTCGATCCACAGGCCGCCTTCTTCGCCGCGCTGCGGCAAGACCCGGTGCTGGCCGGTGTGCACCTGATCGCCGAGCCCTGGGATGCCGGCTACGACGGCTATCAGGTCGGCCGCTTCCCGGGCCGCTTCCTGGAGTGGAACGACAAGTTCCGCGATGCGGTGCGCGGCTACTGGCTGGGCAGCGGGAAGGTGGGTAGAGGCGAGTTCGCGCGGCGCTTCACGGCGTCCAGCGATCTGTTCCATCATGGCCAGCGCCGGCCCACCGCCTCGGTCAACTTCGTCGCCGTGCATGACGGCTACACCTTGAACGATGTCGTCAGCTACAGCCACAAGCACAACCACGCCAATGGCGAAGACAACCGCGACGGCCGCGATGGCGAACTTTGCGCCAACTTTGGCGTTGAGGGGCCCAGCGATGATGCCGCCATCAACGCCACCCGCGAGCGTGTGCGCCGTGCGATGCTGGCCACGCTGTTGCTGGCCCAGGGCACGCCGATGCTCAATGCCGGTGACGAGATCGCCAACAGCCAGAGCGGCAACAACAATGCCTATTGCCAGGACAACGCCATCGGCTGGCTGGACTGGGCCGGCGCCGACCTCGAACTCGCGGCCTTTGTCGGCGAGCTGCTGACGCTGCGCCGCGAGCACGCGCTGCTGCACCATGGCCGCTGGCTGGTCGGCCCGGGCCATGCCGGGCCAGGCGACGCCAGCATTGCCTGGCACAGTGCTGCCGGCCACGAGATGCAGGTGCATGACTGGCATGACGGCGGTGAACAAGCCTTCGCCTGCCTGCTTCGTGCTGCCGGCGATGCGGCGGCCAGTCTGGCGATGCTGTTCAACCCGGAGCCGCAGCCGCGTGGCTTCAGCCTGACGAATCAAGCCTGGCGCCTGCTGCTCGACAGCAGCGGCGAGTCGAATCATCAAGACCTGACCCCAAACCACATCCTGCAAGTACCTGCACGCAGCATCCTGCTGCTGCGTGCCTGACCGAGAAGAGACGATCACCATGGACCTGAATCAACGTGTCGCCGGTGTGCTTTTGCACATCACCTCCTTGCCCGGCCCCCATGGCGTGGGCGATTTCGGCCCCGATGCCTACCGCTTCGTCGACTGGCTGGCGGCCAGCGGCCAGCGCCTGTGGCAGCTGCTGCCGACCACGCCCATCGGCCCCGGCGACAGCCCCTACCAGGGCGTGTCGGCCTTTGCCGGCAGCCAGTGGATGGTGGCGCTGGAACCCTTGATTGCCAAGGGCTGGCTGCCGCCGCCGCATCTGCCTGCCGGGGGCTTCCCGGCAAAGCGCGTGGACTATGGCTGTGTACTTCCCTGGCGAGAGCAGCAGCTGCGCCTGGCCTGGGCCGGCTTCAAGGCCGGGGCCGCCGCAGCCGATCGCGAGGCGCTGGCCGCCTGGGCGGTCACGCAGCAGGACTGGCTGGACGACTACGCGCTGTTCATGGCCATACGCTCGCCGCTGAATGGCCAGGCCTGGTGGACCTGGCCGGCAGGCCTGGCCCGCCGCGAACCGGCGGCGATGGTCCAGGCCCGCACTCAGCATGCTGACGAGATTGCCTTCTGGCAATTCGTGCAATGGTGCTTCGACACGCAGAGCTCGGCGCTGAAGGCCTATGCCAACGGCAAGGGTGTGGCCCTCATGGGTGATCTGCCGATCTTCGTGGCCCACGACAGCGCCGACTGCTGGTCGCGCCCTGATCTGTACGAGCTGGACGATGACTTCCAGACCACGGTGGTGGCCGGCGTGCCGCCGGACGCGCTGTCTGCCGATGGCCAGCGCTGGGGCAATCCGCTGTATCGCTGGGACCGCATGGCGGCCGAGAACTACGCCTGGTGGACGGCCCGCATCCGCCGCGCGTTGAGCCAAGCCGACGTGTTCCGCATCGACCACTTCCGTGGCTTTGCCGGTTACTACGAGATCCCGGCCAGCAGCCCCGATGCGAAGCAGGGCCGCTGGGTCACCGGCCCGGGCAAGGCGCTGTTCGATGCCATCGAGGCCTCGCTGGGCCAGCTGCCCATCGTCGCCGAGGACCTGGGCTTCATCACCGACGATGTGCACGAGCTGCGCCTGGCCTGTGGCTTTCCCGGCATGAAGATACTGCAATTCGGTTTCGGTGGCGACGGCACGCACGAGTTCCTGCCCCATATGTGGCCGCGGGCCAGCGTCGTCTACACCGGCACCCACGACAACGACACCGTGCGCGGCTGGTGGAACCACGCCAGCCCTCGCGAGCGCGCCTTTGCCGGCTCCTATCTGCCCTGCGGTGAGCACGATGTGCACTGGGCGATGATCCGCGCCTGCTGCAATTCGGTGGCCAATCTGGCCGTGTTCCCTATGCAGGACGTGCTGGGCCTGGACAGCAGCCACCGCATGAACATCCCCGGCATCCTCGGCGGCAACTGGGGCTGGCGCTTCAGCTGGGACATGGTGGGCAGCGAGCCGGGCCGGGTCTTGGGCTTGATCGCGGCGGCCAGTGGGCGGGCGCCTATCGGGCTGCTGGGCTTGCCGGGCTGAGGCGTCGATGCGTGCAGGCCGGCCCACGCAATGGCCTGTGCGCATAGCAGCTGCAGGGGAACACCCTAGCTGGACTTGACGAGCGTTGTTTGATGCAATGCAGCAACTCTTGATTCAAGGCAAATGAAACTCATCGGCTTTTGGCTTCTGGTCCTGCTCGCTGTGCTCGTGCCAGCGACGGCGACCATTGCCGCGTCGATGATTTGCCCGCCCGCCGTGATGGCCAAGCAAAGCCCGTCCAGGGCACATGCTGCCCAGGGCAACAAGGCGACCCAGCATGCGGTCAAGTCGGCGTCGCATGCCCGCGTCGCCAAGTTCGGGCCTATCGGGAAGCAAGTGAAGCAAGTCGTGGCGCTCGACCCGCAGGCCGATCCTTGCTGCGACGCCAACCCCTGCAGCCATTGCGCGAGCTGCGGCTCCTGCGCGTCGATGGCTGCCGTTGCCGAAGTGAGTTCTCCCGCTCACGTTCTCGCCCTGTCGGTGCGGCCAGAGCCTGGCCACCTACGCGCCGAATTTCTGCTCTCCGGGCAGGAACGACCGCCTCGATTCGTCTGACTCGGTACAAGGGCCTGGACCCGTCCTTGCGCGATTGCCAAGGATGCCGGGTTCGGGCTTGGGATTGGCCGAGTTGCATGCGCCGACGAGTGGGTGGGACTGGCTCGCTGCAGCGCAAACCCCCGTATCACTCCTCATGCACTCGCCAACGGACGAAACGGTTCGAGGGTGTTGCCGCGCGCGTTGCTATGACGGTTCGCTGCCAAGGCGCAGCGCGGACCAGCACCAAACGGGATGTACATGATGTCGACGAAACTCACACAAACGGCGATCGCCACGGCGATCCTGATGCTTGCCCAATACGCTATCGCCCAGCAGGCCGGAAGCCCTGATGCGGGTTCCAGCGCTACCACCTCGCTGGAGAAGGTCCAGATCACAGGCAGCCGCATCAATCTGAAGCAGGCCCAGATTTCCGGCGTCGGTCCGGTCACGGTCATCGATGCGGAAGCGATCCAGCGCTCCGGCGCCATCTCCGCCGAAACGCTGCTGCAGCGCCTGCCGGCATCGGCGGGCGGCGCCGGCAACCAGACCAGCGCCTACTGGACCGGCAACGGCTACGGCACGACCCAGGTCAATCTGCGCGGCCTGGGCATCAACCGCACGCTGGTGCTGCTGAATGGCCGCCGTGTCGTCAATGGCGGCACGGGCGCGAACAGCTCGGTCGACCTGAACATGATTCCGGTGGCGCTGATCGAGCGGGTCGAGGTGCTGAAGGACGGCGCCTCGGCCATCTATGGGGCCGACGCCGTGGCCGGTGTCGTCAACATCATCACCAAGAACAGTCTCAAGGGCGGTGAGGCCGCCCTGCGTTATGGCGAGACCTCGCGTGGAGACGGCGACGAAGCCGCTCTTGACCTGGCCTGGGGCCTGCAGGGTGCCGGCGGCTCGCTGGTCACGGCCATCAACTACTCGGAGAGCGGTGCCATCAACATGGCCACGCGCGCGCCCTGCGGGCTCGGCGAGGTCAACGGCAAGCTGGAGTGCGTGGGCAGCTCGGCCACCATCGGCGGCCGCGCGCGGCTGGCCAATGGCCAGCGCATCAACTTCAATCAGGTTCCCGGCGGCAACCCGGCCTCGTTTGAACCCTATTCGGCGGCCAAGCACAACTACAACAGCAATCCGATGCTGAATGCCGTCAATCCGATCAAGCGACTGGGCCTGAGCACCTTCGGCAGCTTCAATCTGAGCGACGACTCCCAGCTGTTCACCGAGCTGCTGTTCTCGCACCGCGAATCGAGCCAGTTGGCCACCCCGGGCTCGCTGGGGGTGTACCGGCCCATCAATATCGCCGCCGATCACCCGACCAACCCGACCGGCCAGAGCCTGGTGCTGGAGCGCCGCCGCATTGAGGAGGCCGGTCCGCGCACCTTCTCGCAGGAGTCGAACATCTTCCGCGTCGTGGCCGGCGCCAAGGGCAGCCTCGGCAAGAACTGGGAGTGGTCCGCCGCGCTGAACTGGGGGCGCAACACGGGCACCGACGGCACCACCAATGTCGCCAACCTGGACCGTGTGGACCTGACCCTGGACCGCAGCAAGTGCGGCACGACGGCCGGCGCCGCGGTTCCCTGCGGCAACTATCTGGGCTACGGCAGCCTGACGCCGGAGGTGCTGAAGTACATCCTGGCCACTACCCGCGATACCGGCGGCAACGATCAGAAGGGCATCAGCGCCAACATCAACGGCGAGCTGTTCAGCCTGCCCGCCGGTGCCGTCGGGTTTGCCGCGGGTGCCGAGGTGCGCCGCGAGAGCGGCTGGCGCAACCCGGACAACCTGACCGTGCTCGGCGTGGCCAACACCAATCGGCAGGATCCCATCGCCGGCAAGTACACGGCGCGTGAGGTCTATGCCGAGCTGTCCGTGCCGCTGCTGAGGCGGCTGCCCCTGGTCGAGTCACTGCATTTCAACACCGCCGCGCGCTACTCCGACTACAGCCTTTTCGGTTCGAAGAGCACCTACAAGGCCGGCCTGGACTGGCAGGTGGTGCCGAGCCTGAAGCTGCGCTCCAACGTCTCGTCGGCATTCCGCGTGCCCAACATCCCGGAGCTGTACGGCGGCGTGTCCGAGGGCAATCTGACCACCACCGATCCCTGCAGCAACTGGAGCACGCTGCCGGCAACGTCAACGGTGGCCCAGAACTGCAAGGCCGCTGGCGTGCCGACCGGCTTCAAGCAGCTGGGCAACACCATCCTGACCACGGTCGGCGGCAACCCCGGGCTGAAGCCGGAAGACGCCAAGACCATCACCGCCGGTGCGGTCTGGTCGCCGATGAAGACGCTGACGCTGACCCTGGACTACTACAACATCAAGATCAGCAACGCGATCCAGAGCGTGGCCGGCTCCACCAAGCTGGCGGTCTGCTACAACACACCGGGCCTTGCCCATCTGTTCTGCAGCCCGTCCAGCTTCACGCGCAACAAGGCGACCGGGGAGATCGACTTCCTGTCGTCCCAGCCAGTGAATGCCGCGGACGAAAAGATCTCTGGCTTCGACGTCGGCGCACTGTACGAGTTCAGGCTCGCGGGCTTCACCTCGACCCTGAACGCCGAGCTGTCGCACCTGAAGAACTACCAGGTGCGGCCGTTCCCGGGCGCGGATGCGATCGACTACACGGGCAAGATCACCGGCGGTCGCGGCAGCTACACCCAGTGGCGCTCGCTGACCTCGCTGACCATGGTCAAGGGCCCCTGGTCGGGGTCCTACGCCATCCAGTACATCGGCGCTGCGGACGACATCAATACTGCGGCCACCGAGATCGGCGCCAGGGCCCCGGGCCTGGCCTATCACTCGGTGCAGCTGAAGTACGCGTTCAGCAAGAAGCTGGACCTGGCCTTCGGCATCGACAATCTGTTCGACAAGAAGGCTCCTTTCATCAAGTCCTACACCGATGCGAATACCGACACGATGACCTACGACCTGCAAGGGCGGCGTTGGCACGTTCGTGCCGGCTATCGCTGGTAAGCAGGGGCGGCACCGCAGGCAAGGGTCTGCGGTGTCGTATCGGCAATCAAAGCTGTGAGGCAAAGCAATATGAATCTACCGTTCTGGGTGCGGCGCACGCACAAATGGATCGGCCTCGTCATCGGCGTACAGGCCCTGCTTTGGATGCTGAGCGGTGTCTACATGACCGCGATCTCGCTGGAGGTGATCCATGGCGACCATCTGGCCCATGTGTCGGACGAGCCGCTGGCGCGCAGCGCCGATCGCATCGATATCGCGCAGCTGGCGCTGCTGCGTCCCGGCTTCGAAGCCTTCAAGCTGAAGACGTTTCTGGGCCGCGAGGTCTACGAGCTGCGGTCCGGCGGCAAGGCCAGCCTGGTCGACGCCCGCAGTGGCGAGGTGCTGAGCCCGCTGCCTCGCGAGCAGATCATCGCCAGGGCCAAGGACATCTACCAGGGCGAGGCCGAGATCCGCGAGGTGACCTGGGTCACGCAGGCGCCGCAGGAGGTGGCCCGGCGTCCGGTGCCGATGTGGGCGGTGCGCTTCGATGACCGCGCCAGCTCGACCCTGTACTTCTCGCCCGATACCGGGGACCTGCTCGCGCGCCGCCATGATCTGTGGCGTTGGTTCGACTTCCTGTGGATGCTGCACATCATGGACTATGACGCCCGCACCGATGTCAACAACAGCCTGCTGCGCGTGGCCGCCGGACTCGGCCTGCTGTTTGCCTTGAGCGGGGCCTGGCTGGTCTTCTACAGCTTTCGCCGGAGGGTTCGGACATGACTCCCTGGATGCGCAAGATTCACCGCTGGATAGGTCTGGCTGTCGGGCTGCAGCTGGTGCTCTGGATGTGCAGCGGCCTCGTCATGAGCCTGCTCGATGCGGACAAGGTGCGAGGCCGCGAGTTCAGGTTTCCTGCGGCGGCCAAGCGGGCCTGGCCCACCGACACGGTGCCGGTCGGCCACGTGCTCGCCGCCGCGCGCGAGGCGGCCCAGACCGTCTCGACGGGCTGGTTGCTTGACCGTCCGGTCTACCGACTGAGCGGGGACAAGTCAGTCAGGCTGATCGATGCGCGCAGCGGCGAGCGCATCGAGCTCGATGAGCGCCTGTCACGGCGCATCGCCGAGGCCTCCTATCGCGGCCCCGGGCAGGCGGTGAAGGCCGAGTTCGTTGAGCCCTCGCTCGAGACCCGTGCCCATGACGGCAAGGTGTGGCGCATTGCCTTCTCGGACGCGGAGGACACGACCGTCTACCTGTCCGCGCAGGGTGATGTGCTCGAGCATCGCAACAGGACCTGGCGCCTGTTCGACCTGTTCTGGATGCTGCACATCATGGACTACAGCGAGCGCAAGGACTTCAACAACCCGCTGGTCGTCAGTGCGGCGGTGGGCGGCTTCTGGCTGGCCCTCAGCGGCATCTGGCTGCTGTTTACCAGCTTCAGCCTGGCCGAGTTCATTCCCAAGCGGTGGCGGGGCACGCGGGCACTGATGATCCACACGCCGGACGGGGGCCGTTTGCGCAGCCTGCGCGCATCGACCGGCGACACGGTTTTCGTCGCCCTGGCGAGGCAGGGCCTGCAGCTGCCGTCCAACTGTGGCGGTGGCCAGAGCTGCGGCCTGTGCGAGGTGCGCGTACGGGGTGGTGCGCCTTCCCCGACCCCTGCCGATCGCGCGCTACTGTTGCCGGCCCGGATCGAGGCCGGGCATCGCCTGGCCTGCAACCTCAAGGTGGACCGCAATCTCGACATCGAGGTGCAGGGTGGGGCCGAGCTCGGCACGGTGCACGAGGCCAGGGTCGAGAGCGTGCGTGCGCTGTCGCCGTTCCTGCGCGAGATCGTACTGATGCCTACCGACAAGCCGGGCGCGGATCATCACCCCGGCTGCTACATCCAGGTGCACATACCGCCCTATCGGATGGGGCGGCAGCAGATTGAGGCGCCCAGGGAGCATCAGACCGCCTGGGCGGGCCTGCATCTGCCCGCGCAATGGTCCAGCGCTGCGCCGCTGCGCCGCTCCTACTCGCTGTCGGCGCCGGTCGAGCAGATCGGCGGCCGCCTGTCACTGCTGGTGCGTTTCCGCCACGGCAAACAGGGTAGCAGGAACCATCCGCCCGGCAAGGGCTCCGCCTTCGTGTTCGGTCTCAAGGCGGGCGACAGGCTGCAGTACAGCGGCCCGTTCGGCGAGTTCGCGATCCGGCCGGGGCGGCGCGAGAAGGTCTTCATCGGCGGCGGGGCCGGCATGGGGCCGCTGCGGGCGATGATTCGCGATCTGCTTGAGAGCGGAGCGGGCGAAACCATTCACTTCTGGTACGGTGCCCGCACGCGGGCCGACGCGCCCTATGTCGATGAGATGCAGGCGCTGGCCGCCCGTTTCGGCAACTTCAGGTGGCAGCTGGTGCTGTCCGACGCGCGCGACGGAGTCAATCCGGTCGGCATGGTTCATGAGGCCGTGCACGAGGGGCTGCTGCATTCGCATCCGGATCTGCCTGCCTGCGACTTCTATCTATGTGGGCCGCCGGCGATGCTCGCCGCCACCCGGGCCCTGTTGAAGAAGCTGGGCGTGCCGGACGAGAGAGTGGCTTTTGACGACTTCAAGATATGAGCGGGAGCGGCCCCGGCCAGCACGGGCCCACGGCCATTGGGGTTATTCGCCACGGCCGCTTGACCTTGACACGGTGGGAAGGCTGACAGTGGAGGCGTCAACAATCGAACCATCAAGGACAAGCACCATGATCAGCTTTGAAGTCAAGGACATGACCTGCGGCCATTGCGTCAGCACCATCACCAAGGCGCTGAAGGCGGTCGACAACGGCGCCCGGGTGCAGATCGACCTGGCCTCGCACCTTGTCCAGATCGAGCCCGGCGAGGCCGATCAGGCCGAGCTCGCCGATGCGATCAAGGAGGCCGGCTACACGCCGGTGGCGGTGGCGACAGGCGCTGTCAACGCGCCGGCCGCCACGGGCAAGGGCTGCTGCTGCAGCCGGGCATGATGTTCCGACGACCCCAGGACAAAGCCCTGTTCGGGCATCTGCCCTGCGGCGACCGCCGGGATCGCGGGGTCGCGTGCCTTACACTTTGTCCATGAGCAAGTTCTGGCGGATCGCGTTGGCATGGCTGCTGGCCGTGGCGCTACCCATTCAAGGGTATGCGGCCACGACCATGCTGCTGTGCGGACCGGCCCACCACCAGAGCCCTGCCGCCCAGGACCACGCCATGCACGAGCATGGCGATGCCGCCATGGAGCACGACGGCACCGGCGCTCACGGCGAGGCCGCAGGGTCATCGCATGCGCCAGTTGGCGAAAAGGCGCAGACCGGCAAGTGCAGCGTCTGCTCCTCCTGCTGCAACGCTGCCGCCCTCATGGCCTCCGTGGTGGCCCCGGCGGTCGTGTCCCCGGACCTGCCCGAGGTGGTGCCCGTCCTGATTGCCGAGGAACGGGCCATCGTCGGCGGGCTTGAGCGGCCGCCTCGACTCCCCCGCATCTGAACGGGCCGGCCCGCGCGTGCGCCGCGCCGCGCCTGCAGCCCTGAACTGAGCCCGGTTTGGCGCCTCTGACGAGCGCCCGATCCCGGCCACAGCGATCTGTTCACTTGCGAGAGAAACATGCAAACCATTGCTTGCGGCGTGGCGCTGTTGATGGCGTCCGCGACCCTGTGGCCTGCGTCATCCGCGCTGGCCCAAACAGGCCCCACTTCAGCGCCTTCCAGCAGCGCCCCGGCGTCCCGGAGCGCGCGGCCCGATCCGCTTGATCCCGGCGCCAAGGTCCCGGCGCTGAGCTATCGCTCCGCCTTCGAGGGCTATCGCCCCAATGTCGAGGTCGAGGTTGGTGCTTGGAAAGAGGCCAACGACACCGTGCACCGTATCGGCGGTTGGCGCGCCTATGCCAAGGAAGCCAGCCAGGCCGATGCGCCCCCGGCCCCTGCGGCAACCCCTGCATCCGGCCCGGCGGCCAAGCCTGCCGGCCATGCACACCACTGAGAGGCCGCCATGAGACAACACTTTATTGCAGGCGCCATACCGCTCGCCGCAGCGCTGCTGACTGGCTGCGCCAGCCTCGATGGGAACGGCGGCATGTCGGCTGTTCAAGAGGCTGCCAAGACTCATCTCGGCGCAACCGTCAAGGTCGCCAGGTCGGACGATGACTTCAGGCTCATCGATCAGCGCGTGGCCGAACTGCTCGTCCAGCCCCTGAGCGCCGATTCGGCGGTGCAGATCGCGCTGCTCAACAACCGCGGTTTGCAGGCCAGCTTTCACGAGCTGGGCATTGCCGAGGCCGAGACGGTGCAGGCGAGCCGCCTGCCCAACCCGGGCTTCAGCATCGCCCGGATGAAGCGTGGAGATGAGCGCGAGATCGAACGCGGCCTCTCTTTCGATCTCGGCCATCTGATTGCGCTGCCGCTGACCCGCCGGGTGCAAAGCCATCGCTTCGCGGCCGTGCAGCGCAGCGTGGCCATGGAGATGCTGTCGCTGGCGGCCGAGTCGCGCAAGGCCTTCTATGCCGCCGTCGCGGCGGAGCAGACCGCCGCCTATATGCGTGACGTGCGCACCACGGCCGATGCCGGCGCCGAACTGGCCCGGCGCATGGCCCGTGCCGGCAACTGGACCAAGCTGCAGCAGGCCCGGGAGCACGGCTTCTTTGCCGAGGCGGTGCTGAACGCGGCGCGCGCCGAGGCCGCACGGGTCTCGACCCGCGAACGCCTGACGCGGCTGCTGGGCCTGTGGGGCACGCAGACGGGTTTCAGCCTGCCCGAGCGGCTGCCCGACCTGCCAGAGCAGCCGCAGGAGCGGCCCGACATCGAGCAGGCGGCGATGGCCAGCCGTCTCGATGTGCAGGGGGCCAGACAGACGCTGGAAGCGACGGCCGGCAACCTCGGCCTGGGCCGGGTGACGCGCTTCATCAACGTGCTGGAGCTGGGCTATGCGCGCAACAGCTCGAACGAGGCGCCGCGCCAGACCGGCTACGAGATCAGCGTCGAGATTCCGCTGTTCGACTGGGGCGACGCGCGGGTGGCCAAGGCCGAGGCGGTCTATATGCAGAGCGTGCAACGAGCGGCGCAGACGGCGATCGAAGCCCGCTCCGAGGTGCGCCAGGCCTACCAGGGCTATCGCGCGGCCTATGACATCGCGCGGCACTACCGCGATGACATCGTGCCCACCGCCAAGCGCATTTCCGACGAGAACCTGCTGCGCTACAACGGCATGTTCATCGGCGTGTTCGAGCTGCTGGCCGACGCGCGCTCGCAGATCGCCAGCGTCAATGCCGCCATCGAGGCGCAGCGTGATTTCTGGCTCGCTCAGGCGGATCTCGACATGGCTCTGGTCGGCAAGCCCAGCCTCGCTGGCGGCGGACCCTCAGCGGCAGTGGTCAGCGGCGCTGCCGGCGGCCCGGCCCATTGAACAAGGACATGAACATGCTTTCACGACGCAATTTCTTCCAGGGCGCCGGGGCGCTGACAGCGGCCGTTTCGGCCGCCGCCGTCAGCCGTGTGGCGATGGCCGCACTGCCCGAGCCGGTGATGCAGGCCAAGCCCGACACGATGCCGCCGCTGGTGCCCGGCACCGGGCGGCCCTACAAGCCGGTGGTCACGCTCAATGGCTGGACTTGCCCATGGCGCATGAACCAGGGGATCAAGGAGTTCCATCTGGTGGCCGAACCTGTCGTGCGCGAGCTGGCACCCGGCACCAAGGCCCATCTGTGGGGCTATAACGGCCAATCGCCGGGCCCGACGATCGAGGTGGTGGAGGGCGACCGCGTGCGCATCTTCGTCACCAACAAGCTGCCCGAGCACACCAGCATCCACTGGCATGGCCAGCGCCTGCCCAATGGCATGGACGGCGTGTCGGGGCTGACGCAGAAGTCGATACAGCCGGGCAAGACCTATGTCTACGAGTTCGTGGCCCGCCGGCCGGGCACCTTCATGTACCACCCCCATGCGGACGAAATGACGCAGATGGCCATGGGCATGATGGGCTTCTGGGTCACGCATCCGAAGGTGAAGAACCCCCTGATCGACGAGGTCGACCGCGACTTCTGCTTTCTGCTCAATGCCTTCGACATCGATCCGGGCGCGGCCACGCCCAAGATCATGACCATGCTGGACTTCAACCTCTGGTGCTGGAACAGCCGCATCTTTCCGGGCATAGACACCCTGAACGTGCGCAAGGGCGACAAGGTGCGCATACGCGTCGGCAACCTGACGATGACCAATCATCCGATCCATCTGCATGGCCACGAGTTCATGGTCACCGGCACCGATGGCGGCCCGGTGCCCAGGACCGCCCGCTGGCCCGAGGTGACGACCGATGTGGCGGTGGGCCAGATGCGCCAGGTCGAGTTCCTCGCGGACGAGGAGGGCGACTGGGCCTTCCACTGCCACAAGAGCCACCACACGATGAATGCGATGGGCCACAACGTGCCCACGATGATTGGCGTCGACCACCGCGAGGTGGTCAAGCAGATCACTAGGCTCGTGCCCGACTACATGGTGATGGGCGAGCGCGGCATGGCCGATATGGGCGAAATGGAGATGCCGCTGCCCGACAACACCGTGCCGATGATGACGGGCCAGGGCCCGTTCGGCGGGGTCGAGATGGGCGGCATGTTCTCGATCTTGAAGGTGCGCAAGGATCAAAAGCCCGGCGACTACAGCGACCCCGGCTGGTACCACCACCCCAAGGGCGAGGTCGCCTTCGAATGGACCGGCGCGCTGCCCGAGCCCGCACGTTTTGCCGCCGAGGGCGGGCAGTCGATGCCTCGCCAGCAGGCTGCCCCGCACGCCGAGCCGCTGACCGTGCGCAAGCCCAGCGGCCACCAAGGACATTGAATGAAGAAGCTATCGATGATGAAGATGAATCAACACGCCGCGCTGCTGATGATGGTCGTCAGCCTGTGCCTGATGGCCGGCACAGGCGCCGCCATGGCCCATGGCGAAAAGGCCCATGCCGCCGCCTCGCTGAAGCTGGAACAGAAGGCCTGGGGCATTGGTGCCAAGCCGGCGGCCGCCAGGCGCACGATCCAGGTCAGGATGACCGACGCGATGCGCTTTGTGCCCGATCAGCTGACCGTCAGACAGGGCGAGACCGTGCGCATCGTGATCCGCAACGAGGGCGCGATGCTGCACGAGTTCGTGCTGGGCACGAAGCAGGAACTCGACGAGCACGCGGCCCTGATGCTCAAGTTCCCGGACATGGAGCATGACGAGCCCTATATGGCCCATGTGCCGGCCGGCAAGAGCGGCGAGATCGTCTGGACCTTCAACCGTGCCGGTGACTTTGACTTCGCCTGCCTGATCGCCGGCCACTACCAGGCCGGCATGGTGGGCAGGGTCAAGGTTGTGGCAGCCAAGGGCGCCAAGTCCGGCAAGGAGGGTGGTCATGTCGAATCCAAGCAGTGAGCCGCGCTCAGGCGCCCGCCGCCGCCTCGTCTTGACCGGCGCCGCCGCCTGGTTGCTGGCAACGGCCGCCGGCGCGAAGACCTCGCCGCCCGTCAAGGCGCTGATACCGATCCAGGTCTGGAAGGGCCCCGCCTGCGGCTGCTGCCAGGACTGGATCCGTCACCTGGAGGCCCACGGCTTTCAGGTGCAGGCCAGCGACAGCGGCAACACCGATGCGCGGCTGCGCCTCGGCGTCGACCTTCAGTACGGCTCGTGCCACACCGCCCTGGTCGGTGGCTACGCCATCGAAGGCCATGTGCCGGCGCGCGAGATCAAAAGGCTGCTGCTGGAGCGGCCGCAGGCCATCGGCCTGGCGGTGCCGGCAATGCCCATCGGCTCGCCCGGCATGGATGGCCCGGAATACGGCGACCGCAAGGATCCCTATGACGTGCTGCTGCTGAGCAGGAACGGCGGCGCACGTGTCTACCAAAGCTATCGTTGAAGGAGCAAACACCATGAAGGCAATCAAGAACATCACCCTGGCCGCACTGTTGGCCGCCACTGCTGCGCTGAGTACCTCGGTCATCGCGCAGGCCGCCGAGATGACCGACGGCGAGATCAGGAAGGTCGACAAGGACAGCAAGAAGCTGACCATCAAGCATGGCGAGATCAAGAACCTCGACATGCCCGGCATGACCATGGTGTTCCAGGTCAAGGACCCGGCCGTGCTGGACCGGGTCAAGACGGGTGACAAGATCCGCTTCAAGGTCGAGAAGAACGCCAGCGGCTTCGTTGTGACCGAGCTGCAGCCGGCGGCCAAGTAGGCCCTTGACCGATTTGATCGATATCAAGGCCTCTGCCTGAGCTTGGTCCCAGCATCGGGTCATGGTCGGCATCCTTTGAACAGCGAAAGCATCAGCCCATGACTCTGAGCCTGCGAACAGCGCCCCGACGGCATCTGGCCGCCGCGATGCTGTTCGTCTGGTTGCTCGCCCTGGCCGCAGGCATCGTCAATGCTTGCGCGCTGGGTGAGGGCAGGGAAGTCCTCGATGCGGTTGCCGGGGCCACCCAGCACGGGCACGGTGCTCCCGCGAGTCATGACCACGAAGAGCCCTGTCAGAAGCTCTGCGACGACGAAGGTGTGGCGCTGAATCGTGTCGTCAAGGAGCTCGGAGGTTCAAGCGCCCTTGCGCCGATGCTGCTGCAGACGACCACCCTGGCCTGGGTGTCGGGAGGCGTCGCCGAGCAGGGCGCGCCGCGGCCCCGCGTGACGGTCGGAGACAACGGTCCCCCGATCGCTATCCGCTATCTGCGCCTGACCCTATAGCGGCCGGCGTGCGTGCCACGGGCCAGTCGTGCCCGACGCGCGCCGGATCCGGACGCCCGCCCTCATCTGCGCGTGGCGGCACACGACGGCTGCACGCGCACCTCCGGCCAGGCCCCTGCCTGGTCGTCCTTGTCGCTTCCATCGGAGTTCATCATGATCAAGTTCCTCGCCCTCGTTGCCGCTGTGCCCTTCATCGTCGGCTGCGCCGCAGCCCAGCCCAAGCAGCCCGATCACCAGGCCCACCATCCTGACGGCGCCGCATCTGCCGCCGTTGCCAAGCCGATGCCTGGCATGGGCGGGGACATGGCCGTCAAGATGAAGGCCATGCAGGAGATGCATCAGAAGATGATGGCTGCCAAGACCGCTGAAGAGCGGCAGGCGCTGATGGCCGAGCACATGAAGGCCATGCAGGGCGGCATGGGCATGATGAAGGGCATGTCCGGCATGGCGGGCGGCGCGGCGATGGGCAAGGACATGCCGGCCGACCCGCAGCGCCGCATGCAGACCATGGAGCAGCGCATGGACATGATGCAGATGATGATGGAGATGATGATGGACCGCATGCCGGCTCTGCCCGCCCAGGGCAGCAAGTAGGCCGGGGTGAAGCATGAAGCACGGGCATCATGGACGTCTGGGCGAGCCTGCGCCCCTATTGCAGCCTCCAGGCACGATTTACACCTGCCCGATGCACCCGGAGATCCGCCAGGCTCAGCCGGGCAATTGCCCCAAATGCGGCATGACGCTGGAGCCGCTGCTGCCGGAACTGGAGGCGCAGGAGAACCCCGAGCTGGAGGACTTCCAGCGGCGCTTCTGGTGGACCCTGCCCTTGACCGTGATCGTGACCCTGCTTGCCATGGCCGGCCACCGGCTGCAATGGTTCGATATGGCCACGCAGAGCTGGGTCGAACTGGCCTTGACCCTGCCGGTGGTGCTGTGGGCCGGCTGGCCGTTTTTCGAACGGGGCTTGCAGTCGGTGCTGAACCGCAGTCCGAATATGTGGACCCTGATCGGCATGGGCACCGGCGCCGCCTTCGTCTACAGCGTGGTGGCGACGCTGGCGCCGCAGGCCTTCCCGGCCACGTTCCAGGCCATGGGGCGGGTGGCGGTGTATTTCGAGGCCGCGGCCGTCATCATCTCGCTGACCCTGCTGGGTCAGATGCTGGAGCTCAAGGCGCGCTCGCAGACCTCGGCGGCGATCAAGTCGCTGCTGGGCCTGGCGCCCAAGACGGCCCGTCGCATCGACGCCCAGGGGCAGGAAAGCGATGTGCCGCTGTCCCATGTGCATGTGGGTGATCTGCTGCGCGTGCGCCCGGGTGAGAAAGTGCCGGTGGATGGCGTCGTCGTCGAGGGCCGCAGCGCGGTCGACGAAGCGATGCTGACCGGTGAGCCCGTCCCCATCGTCAAGAGCCCGGGCGACAAGCTGATCGGTGCGACCCTGAACACCAACGGTGCCCTGGTCATGCGCTCCGAGCGCGTCGGCTCGGCCACGATGCTGGCGCAGATCGTGCAAATGGTGGCGCAGGCGCAGCGCTCGCGGGCGCCGATGCAGCGCATGGCCGATCAGGTGGCCGGTTACTTCGTCGTCGCGGTCGTCGGCATTGCCCTGGCGACCTTGCTGGTCTGGGGGCTGTTCGGGCCCCAGCCCAGCTGGGTCTATGGCCTGGTCAATGCGGTGGCCGTGCTGATCATCGCCTGCCCCTGTGCACTCGGCCTGGCCACGCCGATGTCCATCATGGTGGCCACCGGCCGTGGCGCAACCAGCGGCGTGCTGTTCCGCGATGCCGCGGCGATCGAGAACCTGCGCAAGGTGGACACGCTGATCGTCGACAAGACCGGCACGCTGACAGAGGGCCGTCCGGTGTTCGACCGGGTCGTACCCATGCCCGACGTAGAGGCCGACGAGGTGCTGCGCCTGGCCGCCAGCCTGGACCAGGGCAGCGAGCACCCGCTGGCCGAGGCCATCGTGCGTGCCGCGCGTGAACGTGGCCTGCCGCTCGACAAGCCGGAGAGCTTCGAATCGGGCTCGGGCATTGGCGTGCGCGGCCGGGTCGGCGGCCGCGAGCTGGCGCTGGGCAACACGGCCTTGATGCAGCAGACCGGCGTCGCCATTGACCCGCTGGTGGCGCAGGCCGAGGCCCTGCGCCTGGAGGGCGCCAGCGTCATGCATCTGGTCGCCGATGGGCAACTGCTGGGCCTGCTGGCCGTGGCCGATCCGATCAAGGCCAGCACGCCGGAGGCGCTGGCCGCGTTGAAGGCGGCCGGCATCCGCGTCGTCATGGCCACCGGCGATGGCGCGACGACGGCCAAGGCCGTCGCCGCCCGACTGGGCATCGACGAAGTCCACGGCGAGGTCAAGCCCGCCGACAAGCTGGCCCTGGTGTCGCGCCTGCAGGCCGAGGGCCGGGTGGTCGCGATGGCCGGCGACGGCATCAACGACGCGCCGGCACTGGCCAAGGCCGATGTCGGCGTGGCCATGGGCACCGGCACCGACGTGGCGATGAACAGCGCCCAGGTCACGCTGGTCAAGGGCGATCTGCGGGGCATCTCGATCGCCCGGGCGCTGTCCGAGGCGACGGTCGGCAATATGAAGCAGAACCTGATGTTTGCCTTCGTCTACAACGCGCTGGGTATTCCGGTCGCCGCCGGCCTGCTGTACCCGCTGACCGGCTGGCTGCTGTCGCCGATGATCGCCGCGCTGGCCATGAGCCTGAGCTCGGCGTCGGTCATCACCAACGCGTTGCGGCTGAGGCGTGGCTGAGGACTTCCGGTTCGCCTGCCAGGGAACGAAGAATTCGTGAGCACAGCTTGAGAAAAAGCAAACACACCAGGGCTGCTGTGCTTATGCTCTGCCCCATGGTCTTCTCAAGGCGACTTCGCCGCTGGATAACGGGTGCTGTGCTGATGGCGATGCTGTTCATGCAGCTCGCCACGGCAGCCTATGCCTGCCCGCAGCTTGAGAAGAGCCGGCAGGATCTCGCCATGGCTGTTGCAATGCCCGGCTGCGACGGCATGCCTGCGCAGATGGACGAGAACCAGCCTCAGCTCTGCAAGGCCCATTGCGACAAGGATGCGCGGAGCACGGGCACGGTGGTCCTGCCTGACCTGCAGCCCAACGCTGCGGCCGTCACGCTGCTGATGGGCATCGTCGAACCGGTTCGGCCGCTGCTGCCGGCCGGCATCACGGCCGGCCATCCGGCGTCGCAGCTGCGCCCGCCGGGCGCACCACCGCTCTACCTCTCCCTGCTCGTCCTGCGGAATTGAGCTGAACTCCTGAGCCCTCGCATGCAGCGTGGGCCTGTGCGTTCCAGCTTTCATTTCGAGGACTGCCATGTCATCTCCTGTTTTCAGCAGGCCGCGCTGCAGGCGCGCACTGCTGCTGCTCGGTGCCGGCGCCTGCCTGGCCGGCCCCGCCTTCGCCCTGAGCTATGCCGAGGCGCTCAGCCTTGCCGAGCTTCAGAACCCCGCGCTGCGTGCGCAGCAGTCGTCAGTTGACGCTGCCATTGCCGCTCAAGGCGCAGCGGGCACCTTGCCCGACCCCAGGCTTTCCGTGGGGGTCGAGAATCTGCCGACCAGCGGCATGGACCGCTGGAGCCTGACCCGCGACTTCATGACGATGCAGCGCATCGCCCTGATGCAGGAAGTGCCCAACCGAGCCAAACGCGACGCTCGCGCCGATGGCAGCAGGGCCCGGGCCGAGCGCGAGCGGGCGATGCTGGCCGTGCAGCGCCTGCAGCTGCGCATGGCGCTGGGAACGGCCTGGGTCGGTGTGCAGGGTGCGACCCGCCGCCTTGCTGTCCTTGACGAACTGCTGGCAGAAAACCAGCGCCTGCAGCAGACGCTGCCGGTGCGCATTGCCTCTGGCGGGGCCTTAGCCGCGGACCTGCTGATGGCTCGCCAGGAGGCGCTGACCCTGGCCGACCGAGTGGATGAAGTGAAGCGCGATACCGATAGGGCGCGGGCCGCCCTGCGCCGCCTGGTCGGCCCTCAGGGCGATGAGCCTCTGGACGGCGACATCGCGGTAGCGGCCATGCAGGCGGAGCAACTGCGCGCGCGGCTCCATCAGCATGCCGAGCTGGCGCCCTATCCGGCGATGCAGGCCATGGCAAGGGCCGAGCTGCGCGAGGCCCAGGCCGAGTCTCGGGGCGACTGGGCCTGGGAAGTGGCTTACAGCCGTCGCGGACGGCAGTGGGGCGACATGGTGTCGTTTCAGATCAGCTTTGACCTGCCCTGGCAGAAGGACAGACGCCAGCAGCCGGCCATTGAGGCCAGGTTGCGCGATGCCGCGCGGGTCGATGCCGAGCGCGAGGAGATCGAGCGCCGGCACCGCCAGGAACTGGACGAGGAACTGGCTGAGATGCAGGCGCTGGACCGCCAGATCGCTCGCGCCGAATCGGCAGGATTGCCACTGGCGCGAGACCGCCTGGCCTTGGGGCTGAGCGGCTATCAGTCGGGCAAGTCCGACCTGGGGACGGTGCTTGCTGCGCGATCACAGCTGCTGGAGCAGCGGATGCGTCTGATCGAACTGCAGACCCAGCGCAGCCTGCTGCTGGTCCGACTGAATTCGCTGGCCGAGGAGTAGCGATGAGAACAAAACAATGGGTGGTGGCGCTGGTCCTGGTGGCTGTCGGCGTGGGGCTGGGCTGGACGATGGCGCGGCGCACCCCAGCGCCCGATGTCGGTGCCACGGCGCCCGCATCGTCCGAACGCAAGGTGCTGTATTGGTACGACCCGATGGTGCCCACGCAGAAGTTCGACAAGCCCGGCAAGTCGCCGTTCATGGACATGGAGCTGGAGCCCCGGTATGCGGACGAGGGCGGGGCCGATGCGCCGGGGCTGAGCGTGTCCCCGCAGGCGATCCAGTCGCTGGGTCTGCGCACGGCCACCGTCGAGCGACGCAGCATCGCCGGGCATGTCGAGGCGGTGGGCACGGTGCAGCTCAACGATCGCGAGGTCAGCATCGTGCAGAGTCGCTCGAACGGCTTTGTCGAGAAGGTCTATGCCCGGGCGCCGGGCGATGTTGTCGCTGCCGGTGCCCCGCTGGTGGATCTGCTGCTGCCGGAGTGGGTGGCCGCGCAGCGCGAGTTCCTGGCCGTTCGGGCGCTGGGCGATGCGGCGCTGACCGCGGCCGCCCGGCAACGCCTGACCCTGCTGGGCATGACGGAAGCCCTGATCGCACAGGTCGAGATCAGCGGCCAGCCACAGGCGCGGCACACCATCACGGCGCCCGGCGGCGGTCTGATCGCCGAGCTGATGGTGCGCCAGGGCATGACGGTCACCCCCGGCATGAGTCTGGCCCGCATCAACGGGCTGGGCAGCCTGTGGGTCGAGGTGGCCGTGCCGGAGGCGCAGGCCGGCGCCCTCCATATCGGCCAGGCGGTCGAACTGCGGCTGGCCGCGTTCCCCTCCGAGACCTTCAGGGCCAGGGTCATCAGCGTGCTGGCGGAAACGAGCCGGGAGACGCGCACCCTGCGCGTACGGCTGGAGCTGCCGAACCCGGCGCAGCGTCTGAAGGCCGGCATGTCCGTGCAGGCCAGCCTGCGTGGCCCCAGCCAGGACCTGCTGGTGCTGCCCAGCGAGGCGGTGATACGCACCGGCAAGAGGGCCCTGGTCTATGTGGTCGATGCGCCGGGGAAGTTCCGGCCTGTCGAGGTCGGTCTCGGGCGCGAGATCGATGACCTGCTGGTCGTACTGGCCGGGCTGGAGGCCGGCCAGCAGGTGGTCGCCTCGGCCCAGTTCCTGATCGACTCTGAGGCCAGCCTGCGCGGGCTGCTGCCGGTGCCGCCAGCGGTACCCGGATCAGGAGCACGGCCATGATCGCCGGGCTGATCCGCTGGTCGGTCGGCAATCGCCTGCTGGTGCTGCTGGCCACGGTGATGCTGACGGCCTGGGGCATCTGGGCAGTGCGCAGCACGCCGATCGACGCACTGCCTGACCTGTCGGATGTGCAGGTCATCATCCGCACCAGCTTGCCCGGCCAGGCGCCGCAGATCGTCGAGAACCAGGTCACCTATCCGCTGGCCACGACCATGCTGTCGGTGCCCGGCGCGAAGACGGTGCGCGGCTTCTCCTTCTTCGGCGATTCCTTCGTCTACGTGCTGTTCGAGGATGGCACCGATCTGTACTGGGCGCGCTCGCGCGTGCTGGAGTATCTGAACCAGGTGCAGGGCCGGTTGCCGGCCACGGCCAAGTCCGCGCTTGGCCCCGACGCCACCGGCGTGGGCTGGATCTTCCAGTACGCGCTGGTGGACCGCAGCGGCAGGAACGACCTGGCCCAGCTGCGCGCGCTGCAGGACTGGTTCCTGAAATTCGAGCTGAAGAGCCTGCCGAACGTGGCCGAGGTGGCCTCGGTCGGCGGCATGGTCAGGCAGTATCAGGTCGTCATGGATCCCAACCGGATGGCCGCCCATGGCATCACCCAGGCGCAGCTACGCGATGCGCTGATGGCGGCGAATCAGGAGTCCGGCGGCTCGGTGCTGGAGATGGCGGGGGCGGAGTACATGGTCCGCGCCAGCGGCTATCTGAAGACGCTGGACGACTTCCGCGCCATCGCTGTGACGGCGCGCGGCGGCGTGCCGGTGCGCCTGGGCGACGTCGCCAGCGTGCAGATCGGACCGGAGATGCGCCGCGGCATTGCCGAGCTAGACGGCGAGGGCGAGGTGGCCGGCGGCGTCGTGATACTGCGCTCGGGCAAGAACGCGCAAGAGACCATTGCAGCGGTGAAGAGGAAGCTTGCAGAGCTTCAGCCCAGCCTGCCCAAAGGCGTGGAAATCGTCACCACCTACGACCGCAGCGCGCTGATCGAACGCGCCATCACCAATTTGGGCCACAAGCTCGGCGAGGAGTTCCTCGTCGTGGCCCTGGTCTGCGGGGTGTTCCTGTGGCATCTGCGTTCGGCGCTGGTAGCCATCATCTCGCTGCCGCTGGGCGTGCTGGCCGCCTTCATCGTGATGCGCTACCAGGGCATCAACGCCAACATGATGTCGCTGGGCGGCATTGCCATCGCCATCGGCGCGATGGTCGATGCCGCGGTGGTCATGATCGAGAACGCGCACAAGAAGCTGGAGGCCTGGCAACACGCCCATCCGGGGCGGGAGCTGGCCGGCGCCGAGCGCTGGCAGGTCATCACCAAGGCGGCCGAGGAGGTCGGACCGGCGCTGTTCTTCTCGCTGATGATCATCACGCTGTCCTTCATCCCGGTGTTCACCCTGGAGGCCCAGGAGGGGCGGCTGTTCGGGCCGCTGGCCTTCACCAAGACCTATGCGATGGCGGCCGCCGCGGGGTTGTCGATCACCCTGGTTCCGGTGCTGATGGGCTACTGGATCCGTGGCCGCATTCCCGATGAGCAGAAGAACCCGATCACGCGCGGGCTGATCGCCGTCTATCGCCCGGCGCTGGAGTGGGTGCTGCGCCGGCCCAGGGCGACGCTGGTGATCGCCGTGGCGACTTTGGCGACCACCGTCTGGCCGCTGATGCGCCTGGGTGGCGAGTTCCTTCCCAGCATCGACGAGGGCGATCTGCTCTACATGCCCTCGGCCCTGCCGGGGCTGTCTGCGCAGCGGGCCGGCGAGCTGCTGCAGATCAGCAACCGCATGATCAAGACGGTGCCCGAGGTGGAGCGCGTGTTCGGCAAGGCCGGCCGCGCCGAGACGGCCACCGATCCGGCGCCGCTGGAGATGTTCGAGACCACGGTCAAGCTCAGGCCCCGCGAGCAGTGGCGGCCGGGCATGACGCCCGACAAGCTGATCGAGGAGCTGGACCGGGCGGTCAGGATACCCGGCCTGGCCAATCTCTGGGTGCCGCCGATACGCAACCGCATCGACATGCTGGCGACCGGCATCAAGAGCCCGATCGGCGTCAAAGTCACGGGCAGCGATCTGCGCGTGATCGAGCGCATAGCCAGCGAGATCGAACAGGTGGCCAAGACCGTGCCCGGCGTGTCCTCGGCCCTGGCCGAGCGGCTCACCGGTGGACGCTACATCGATGTGCAGATCGACCGCGGCGGGGCAGGGCGCTACGGCCTCAGCGTGGCCGAGATCCAGGCCATGGTGTCGGGCGCAATCGGCGGCGAGAACGTCGGCGAGACGGTGGAGGGCCTGGCGCGCTTCCCGATCAACCTGCGCTACCCGCGCGAGTGGCGCGACTCGCCGCAGCGGCTGACAGATCTGCCGATACTGACGCCGATGGGGCAGCAGATCACCCTGGGCATGGTGGCCAGGATCGTGATAGCCGACGGGCCGCCTATGCTCAAGAGCGAGAACGCGCGACCTGCGGGCTGGGTCTATGTCGATGTGCGGGGGCGCGATCTGGCTGCGGTGGCCAACGATCTTCGCGCGGCGGTAGGCAAGTCCGTCAGGCTGGAGCCCGGTGTCAGCGTCGCCTACTCGGGGCAGTTCGAATACCTGGAGCGTGCCAACGCGCGGCTCAGGGTCGTCGTGCCCGCCACCCTGCTCATCATCTTCGTGCTGCTCTACCTGACCTTCAGACGCATGGACGAGGCGGTGCTGATCATGGCGACGCTGCCCTTTGCCCTCACCGGCGGCATCTGGTTCCTCTACCTGATGGGCCTCAACCTGTCGATCGCCACCGGTGTCGGCTTCATCGCACTGGCCGGCGTCTCGGCCGAGTTCGGCGTCGTGATGCTGATCTACCTGCGCCACGCGCTGGAGGCCAGGCTTGCCGCAGGGCAGGCGCTGACAGTGGAGATGCTGCTCGACGCAATCCGCGAGGGCGCCGTGCTGCGCGTCAGACCCAAGGCGATGACGGTGGCCGTCATCCTGGCCGGCCTGGTGCCTATCGTCTGGGGCAGCGGCACGGGCATCGAGGTGATGAGCCGCATCGCCGCGCCTATGCTCGGTGGCATGGTCACCGCGCCCTTGCTGTCTCTGTTCCTGATACCTGCGGTGTTTCTGTTGATGAGGGCCAAGGGTGCGGCCGCCGGGCCTGCGGCCTGACCGCGCCGCGCCCAATGAAAAAAGCCACTCCTGAAACCAGGAGTGGCCTTCCGGGAGTCCGCCGCTTGCGAGCGGCGGTCCTTCATCAGAACTCGTAGCGCACGGTGACCTGCACGGCCCACTGCGATTCGCCACGAGCCTGGCGGGTTTCGTAGTCGTCGGCGCCGATCACGCTATAGACGTACTTGCCGTTCTCCATGCCGGCGAAGTTGACGAAGCCGCGACGATTGCCGCCGTTACCGCCACCGGCGGTGAAGGGGATCTCGTCGATACGGCCCCAGCGCTTGTTCAGCAGGTTGCCGACGTTGAGTATGTCAAAGGTCACCACACCCTTCTGGCTCGGGCGGAAGCCCGGGATTTCCTGGCTGATGCGCAGGTCGAAGCTGTTGGTGAACTTGGACAGGCTGGTGTTGCGAGCCACCACGCCGCCCTTGGCCGCGCTCAGTGCCGAGTCGGCATCCACCACTTCCCAGAACTTGGCCTCGGCCTGGGCCGGGGTCAGGCCGCTGGCGGTGGTGCCGCGGAAGATGACTTCACCCGAGCCCGGAGCCTTGGGGATGTACATCAGGTCGTTGCCGATCACGCCGTCGCCGTTCATGTCGTTCTTGAAGGTCCAGCTATAGGGCTTGCCCGAGCGGCCTTCGTAGAACAGACCGAAGGTGGTCTTGTAGGCGCCGACAAAGGCCTTGGACCAGTTCAGCGAGCCATTGAAGCGGTCACGAATCAGCGAGGCCGAGGTCGCGTTGACTTCCTCGTTCGGATTCAGGATCGCGCGGTTGGCATAGTTGGAGCTGGAGGTCGAGGAGGTCAGCGGGCTGACTTCATCGGCGCTGGTGCGGGTGTACGCCACCGACCAGCCCAGGCCCTGCTTGGCCGGGCTCGTCAGCGACAGGGTCAGCGCATTGCCACCACCCTGGCTGGTGCGCTCGGCCAGGAAGGCGTTGCCATAGGCGCGGTCACGTTTGTCGCGCGCCGAAGCGCCGCAACCCGTGGTCGCAGAGGCGTCACCGGCCACCCAGCAGTTGCGGCTCAGACCGGCTGCGTTGTAGAACATATCGCGGCCGTCGAAGGCCGTCACCGACGGTGCGCCCAGGTTCAGCTGCTTGTAGAAGATGCCGTCCTTGGTCTTGGTGTGCAGCCATTCGGCGCCTGCCACCAGGCCCATCCAGGGCAGTTCGGTGTCCACACCCAGGTTCAGCTTCCAGACCGAGGGCTGTTTCAGATTGCCTGAGATGAAGTCCACATTGGCCGCCGGAGGCACGCCGGTGATGGTCGGCTGGTTGGCGGTGTCCGAGGTGAACAGCAGGGTCGGCGGGCACAGCGGCGAGGTCTGGTTGCAGCTCAGCGTGGCCGTGGCCATGCCGGTGTTCGAGTAGGGGTTGGACAGCCAGACATTGGCCGCCGCGCCCTGGAACAGGCCGAAACCACCGCGCACCTGTGTGCGGCGCTTGTCGGCCGAGCGGATCGCGTAGTTGAAGCCGAAGCGCGGCTGTACCAGGTCCTGACCGTCGATGGTCTGGCTGTTGTCATAGCCGAACTTGGTCAGGGCCGCCTGGTTGAACAGCGGCTTGTCGCCGGTGCTGGCCTTGTCGATGCGCACGCCGCCGGTCAGGGTAAGGTCCTTGTTGACGGTCCAGGTGTCCTGCACGAACAGGCCCAGGTTCTGCAGCGACCAGTTGGCCGCGCCCTGATCGATCACGCCACCGCCCAGGGGCAATTGCACCGTGTAGCTGGTCGGCTTGCCCGCTGCCCACAGGGCCGCCGGATCCACACCACGGAAGGTGTAGGTGCCCTTGGTGTTCTGCAGGAAGGCGTTGAAGGTGTCGTTCTTGCTGTAGTCGCCGCCGAACTTCAGTTCGTGGTCATCCAGCGCCCAGTTGCCGGCCAGGTAGGCGTCCAGCGTCTTGGTGCCCAGCACGTTGAAGTGGCGGCTGTTCTCGGTGCCGAGGAACAGCGTGCGGTCGACGCGGTTGGTGGCGTCGGACTGATAGACCAGCGCAATCTGGGGCAGATTGGCGTTGTTGGTCGGCGAGCTGTCGAACTTGCGGTTCGAGATCTTGAACTCGGTCGAGAAGTCAGGCGTCCAGTCGGCGAACCACTGGCCCACCGCGGTCTCGATGACCTTCTTCTGCGTCCACCAGTAGGAGCTCATCGACAGCGAGTTGGCGTTGAAGCCGGCGAAGGTGGGCTCGCCCTGCTCGGTCTTGGCCAGGCGCAGGCTGGCGCGGTGCTTGTCGTTGATGTTCCAGTCCAGCTTCAGCAGGTAGTCCTTGACCACCAGCTCGACGCCGCTGGGCACATCGGGGCTGCCGATGTCGATGCCGTACTTGTCCTTGGCCACCTGCTGGGCCGCGGCGATCTGGGCCGGGGTGATGGCCACGTTCGTCAGCGCGCTGCCGGTCGGGCCGAAGCTGGGCGCCGAGCGCGAGCTGCGCAGCTCTTCATAGCTGCCGAAGAAGAACAGCTTGTCCTTGATGATCGGACCGCCGAGGACGAAGCCCTTGGTGTCTTCCTTGAACTTGGGCGGGGCGAAGTAGGTGCCCTTGACGCGGTCGAAACGGTCACCGGCCATGCTGTCGTCACGATAGACGTAATAGACGCTGCCCTTGAACTCGTTGGTGCCCGACTTGGTCACCGCATTGATGTTGGCGCCGGTATAGCCCTGCTGGGTGACGTCGTAGTTCGACAGATTCACCTGCACCGACTGGATCGCGTCGATCGAGATCGGCTGCTTGGCGGTCGGCAGGTTGTTGTCTTCCAGGCCGAAGGTGTCATTGGTGCGCACGCCGTCGACGGTGATGGCATTGAAGCGCACGTTCTGGCCCAGGGCCGAGATCGCGCCGCGCTCCTTGTCGGTCTGCGAGATGCGCGGGTCGCTGCGGGCATAATCCTGCAGGTTGCGGGCGATCGAGGCATAGGCATCGAGCTCCTGGCGGCCGATGCTGGTGCCGGCACCCATCGTGCTGCTGTTGAACTTGCTGGCGGCCTGGCTTTGGCCGGTCACGGTCACGGTGCTCAGCGCGGTGGCGGCGCCACCCAGGCTGACGTCCAGGTTCAGCGATTCGGCAAGCGCCAGGAACAGGCCGTCGCGCACTTCGCGGTCTGCACCCTTGCTGACGGTGATGACGTAAGGGCCACCCACGCGCAGGCCGCGGGCCACATAGCGGCCCTCGTTGTCGGTGACCAGCGTGCTTGCGGAGCCCGACTCACGGTGCAGGATGGACACCGTGGCGCCGGCCACCGGCTTGCCATCGGCGCCCGTGATGCGACCGGCCACCGCCGCCGTCGTGTTCTGGGCCAATGCCGGCGCCGAGGCGACGATCGCCACCGCCGCATACAGCGCGGTGCGCTGGAAGCCATGCCAATATTTGCTGCTCATTCCAATAACTCCTCAAAAAGAACTCACCGATGCTTGAAAGGATCGCCGGCCCTGCCGTCTGATCCACGCCGAACCATCACGCCGCCGCAGCCGACCATTGCGCCAGCGCCCTGGCGGCTGCTAATCCCTGATTCGCGCCTGCAGGCCCTTTCGAGGGGCTCGCAAACGTTTTCCTCTTCCTTGCCCTGACCATTTCAAAAAGGTCCCGACCCGTGGCCCGCCTTGCTCTGCGGCCCCATGCGCTAGTCACAAACAAGATGACATCTCGCAATTACCATGCCCGTCGCTGTGCAAGGGCCGGCCGCTTGGGCCTGTGTACCGTCCCTGGGCTGACGGGCTGAAGAAGCCACATTCGATCAATCTGAATCCAAAAAATGTACCACCAGGGGTGGTCGCAAACGTTTTCTTTCGGGGTTTGACCGGACCCGAGAAACTACGGCTTGAAAGCTTTATGGCTTTGTGCTTGATGACACTGATGGGCCGTTCGGCCTATCTCGCCCCAGGCAATTCACCTCAATCAAGCGCTGACCTGGTGGGTCCAAGGCCCGGTCCAAGCCCATTGCATCGCCTGCGAATTCAGCAATGCGGCAAGTATGTTGCGCAAATGTTTAAGGGTGATGACGCGATTCGCGGGTGTCGGCCCGGTTCGTGCGCAAGGATGTGAAGCCGGGATGGGCCGCTGGAACAAAAAAACCGCCCTTCGGGCGAGCCGGAGGGCGGTGAACGAGGGTGGGCACCACGGCGGTGCGCTCCCCCTCGAGGGGCTTGGCACCAGTCTGGGGATCGGTGTCTGAAGGTCTTGCGGGGCCGCTGATAGGCTTAACGCTCCCTGCGCAGCGCGCCGCTGGGGCTGGCCGCCCCATCCAGCATGAACAGGGTGTAGACACCCTGCTGCAGGATGTTGATCGTGGTCGCCGTGCCGTTGGTCGTCGTTGTGCTGCTGCTGTACAGGGTGGTACCGGTCAGGCCCGAGGTGACATCGATGCGGGCGGCGCTGTTGCTGGGCACGAGGGCGAAGTCGGAGGCGCTGCCGACGGCCACGTTATTGGCCACGGCACTGAAGTCAACCGCCATGGTCAGGCCACCCTGGCCGGACACACCATTGATCAGCCGCATCTTGGCGCTGGTGCTGCTGCTGGGCAGGCGGTTGTCGTCTGCGATCAGAGTCAGCTTGGGCGTGGCCAGCGGGCCATGGGTCAGCAGGGTGTAGTCGCCGCCGGCCACCAGGTTTTGCGTTTCGGGCGCCAGGGACGTGCCGCTGACCTGGGCACTGAGCACCTGGCTGCCGGACGGCACAAGCACATAGCTGCCCACCGAAGGCGAGGGCAGGCCCACGTTCAGCGAACTGCTGCCCACATGGGCCGTGACGGCGCCGTTGCCGGCCACGCTGGCCACCAGGCGCACGCGGGCCTGGGTGTTGGGGCTGCCCGTGACCGCGCCCTTTTGCAGCAGTTGCAGGCCATGGACCAGCATGCCGCTCTGGCTGGGCTGGGTGATCAGCGTGAACACGTCCAGCGCCGACAGGGTGACCGAGGGCAGATCGAGTCGCACATCGGTCTTGCTGCCATTGGCGGTGACGCGAAGGCGGTAGGTGCCGGCGGTGACCTCGCTGTAGCCGCTGAAGCGGCTGCCGCTGATGGCGCTGACCACCGGCGTGGCGCTGCCCAGGTCGGCATTGGCGGCAGTCAGATACAGGTCCAGCGCACCGGCGTCCAGCGAGGTGTTGAACAGCCGCACCTTGGCTAGGCCGGCGCTGGGCGCCTCTTCGTTGTCGGGAAAGTAGAAGGTCTGGGTCGCACCCGCCAGACCCCAGGTGATGACGGTGTAGGCAACGTCTTTCTCGAAGGTCGGTGAGGCGCTGGACAGGGCGGTGGCCGAGCCGGTGTTGGTGGCCTTGATCGTGTAGTTGCCGGTGCTGGCGTCCTTGTAGGCGCTGGCCGCGTTGCTGCCCACGCCGCTGAGCAGCAGGCTGTCGCTGCCGTACAGGTCCAGCGAACTCACGCCCACCGTGGCATTGACCAGGCGTATCTGAGTCGTGCCCGAGCTGTCGCTGCCACCGCCGCAGGCCGCCAGCAGGGTTGTGCCCATCACCAGCAGGCCGGCCAGGCCGCCCCTCATCCATCCGCTTATTTTCATTCCGTGTCCTTGTTTGAATCCAGCGACCGGCGCCGCGCGCCAACCGCCTTGGATTCCAACCGGCGCGGGTTGCGCGGCTGTTGCCTCTTCGTAAGGTCTTGTTCGCGGTTTGTGTCAGGCCGGAAATGAAACGGATCGCCTCGTTGCTTCTTGGCGGCAGCGGGGCTAGGGGGCCGGCCACGACGGGCTGAAGCTTGGGCCGTTCCTGAACGGACCGACCTCCAGCTTCCTTATGCCCGCCGTGTCCGGCCCCCCGACCCCACTGCGGATGCGCTGGTGGCCGCCATCTCTGCCTCGTGCGCGTGCCTTGCGGAGTGGCGAGCCTGCACACCCGTTGCAGCAGGGGCGAGGGTGCGCCGGTCGCAGCGGGCATCAAGAAGCCGAGGTTCGGGCCGTCCAGGGCCGGATAATGTTTCAGCCCGCAGCGGCCGGCGCGTCCTCGGTCCTGCCGCCTCATGTTTCACGTGTCGAGTGAGGGGCGCGGCTAGCGGACCTCCAGCACCAGGGCTGCTCGAGCCGGCACGCTCAGCGTCTGGCCGAGTTCGTGCCGTGCGCCGGTCAGCACATCGGTGCCAACCGACGAGGGGCTCAGCATCTCGGCGAAGCGCCGCGTGTCCAGCGGCGTGTCGGTGCTGTTCTTGTTCAGCACCACCATCACCTTGGCGGCCTTTGCGTCGCCAGGCAGGTAGCGAAAGAACACATAGACGCCCTGCATGGGTGCGAACTGCATCAGCCCCCCCTCGTGCACAGCCCGCGACTGCTTGCGCCAGTTCAGCAGCTGGCGCATGAAGTCCTGCGCTTCGCGCTGCGCCGGGCTCAGGCCCGCGCCGGTGAAGGCATTGACCGCGTCGCCCGGCCAGCCCCCAGGAAAGTCGCCCCGCACCGCGCCATCGTCGCGTTGGCGCGGGCTTTGCAGCAGCACCTCGTCGCCGTAGAAGAACTGCGGTATGCGCCTCGTCGTGGCGATATAGGCCATGGCCATCTTGTACAGGGTCAGGTCTTGATTTAGCAGCGAATGGATGCGCGGCGTGTCGTGATTGCCTGGGAACAGCACCAGCCGTGCCGGGTCCGGATAGACAAAGTCATGGGCCAGCGCCTCGTACAGCTTGGTGAAGCCGCTGTCATGTCCATCGCTCTCGTTCAGCGCCGCCAGCAGTGCACCATGCAGCGGGAAGTCCATCATGCCGGGCATCTGCGAGACATAGCCGTCGTGGTTGCGCTTGCCGCGCTGCCAGTAGGCAACGATGGCCGGGTGCGGGCTCCACTCCTCGCCAACCATGAACAGCCGCGGATACTCCTGCAGCAGGCGTTGCGACCAGTGCGCCAGAAAGTCCTTGTCGGAGTAGGAGTAGGTGTCGGTGCGCAGGCCCGAAAGCCCCGCCATCTCGACCCACCAGATCGTCATCTGCACCAGGTAATTGGCCAGCAGCGGCTGGCGTTGATTCAGGTCCGGCATATTGGTGCTGAACCATCCGTCGGCGAAGCGCCGCCGGTCACTGGCGCTGGCATAGGGGTCCTGCAGGGTGGTGCGCGCGTGATTGGTCTCGGTGTAGCCGGGCCATTGGTTGACCCAGTCCCGCGTGGGCGGGTCGCGCATCCACCAGTGATTGGCGCCGATATGGTTGAGCACGATGTCCTGGATCAGGCCCATGCCCTTGGCGCGAGCCTCGCGCGCCAGGGCCAGATAGTCCTCGCGGCTGCCCAAGCGCGGATCGATCTTGTAGAAGTCGGTGCTGGCATAGCCGTGGTAGCTGTAGCTGGCTGCATCGTTCTCGGTCAGCGGCGTCGGCCAGATCTGGGTGAAGCCCATCGCCGCGACGTAGTTCAGATGCTGGCGCATGCCGGCGAGGTCGCCGCCGTGGCGTCCGCCGGGCGCGCCGCGGTTCAGGCCCTCGCGCAGGCCCTGCGCGCTGTCACCTGCTGTGCCGCCCTTGGCAAAGCGGTCGGGCACGATCAGATAGATCGCATCCTGCGGGCCGAGGCCCTGGCGCTGGGCCGATCCCGGTGCCCGCGCCAGCAGCGGGTAGCCGTGGGTCAGCACGGGCCTGCCTGCACGCTCGAAGCGCAGCTCCACAGTGCCGGGCCTTGCCTGGGCATCGAGCGTCAGGTCAAGGAACAGGTAGTTGGGGCTGTCGCCGCGGGTCACCCGTTGCAAGGTCACGCCGGCATGATGGAGCCGCGGCTGCAGCTCGGCGATGCGCTCGCCATGAATCATCAGCTGCACGGTCGGCTCCTGCATGCCGACCCACCAGTTCTCGGGTTCTACGCGGGTAAGTGTCTGGGCGTTGCTCGGGCTCATCAGCGCGGTGCTCAGTGCCAGGGCACCGAACAGTTGTTGCAGGGATTTCATCGGCAATGGACGGTGAGTGATTGTGCGGGCAGAGCCAAACGCGCCCGGCCCTGGCTGTCGCTGCTCAACGCGACTGCACCGGGCGGAAAGGCTGCACGCAGGTGCACGCCCCTGGGCAGATGCGCCATCGTCAGCTGTCGCGCCTCGGTCGCGTAGTTGATGGCCACCAGGCAGTGCTGGCGCCCAAGCACGCGCTGGAAGCTCAAGGTCTGGCCCTCGGCATTGGCGGCCTGATAGCTACCTCGGGCGATCGCCGGCAGGCTGTTGCGCAGCTTCAGCATCGCCTTGTAGAAGTTCAGGATCGAGTCCGGCTCGGCTGCCTGGGCCCGTGCGTTCTGGCCGGCGGCATTCGGTGACAGCGGCCGGAAGGCCTTGCCGCTGGCACTGAAGCCGCTCAAGTCGGACGTCCAGCTCATCGGCGTGCGCAGCGGTTCGTCGCCGGCCAGGCCCTGGACGCCGGCCATGCCGATCTCCTCGCCGTAGTAGATGAAGGGCGTGCCCGGCTGTAGCAGATAGGTGGCCGCGGCCAGCTTGTAGCGGGCCAGATTGCCCTGCAGCTGGTCCCAGACCCGTTCGCCGGCAAAGATGTCATGGTTGGACAGCATCGTCGCCATCGTCAGCGGTGCGGTGTTGAAGTAGTCGGCCACCGCCTTGGTGGCCTCACCATCGCCCTGCGCGGCTTTGATGATGCGCTGCTCGTGGCCGAAGGCAAAGGCGCTGCCACAGACATCGGGCGCGGCATAGACCGTCGGGTTGGCGGTGGCCTCGCAAACGACGTGGCGCCGCTTGTACGCCGTGATCAGCCGGCGCAGCTCGTTGGTCAGCGCGCGGCTCTCCGGCTGATCGTTCCAGCGCACAGCGTCGTTCTCTATCAGATGGGGCACGGCATCAAGCCGGAAGCCATCCAGTCCGCGGTTCAGCCAGAAGCGCAGGCTGCTCCTGTGATACTCCAGCACCGCCGGATTCTTCAGATTGAAGTCGGGCATATGCGGGCCGAAGGTGCCGAAGTAGGCACCGTTGGCAGTTGCCGTCCAGGGGTTCTTGCCCCATATGTCCCAGCCCTCGATCGCCGGATTGGGGGCCGGTCCCTGCCAGACGAACCAGTCGCGGTAGGTATTGCCGGGGCTCGATGCCGCCAGCTCGAACAGCGGGTGTGACTTCGAGCTGTGGTTGACGACGTAGTCCATGATCACGCCGATGCCGCGCCGGTGCGCCTGTTTCAGCAGCTCATCGAGGTCGGCCATGCCGCCGTAGTCGGGCTCCAGTGCGCGGAAGTCGGTCGTCGCATAGCCGTGGTCATGGTCCGAACTGGCGGTGATGGGCATCAGCCACAGGCCCTTGATGCCCAGCTCCTTCAGATAGTCCAGCTTCGATATCAGGCCGCGCAGATCGCCGATTCCGTCGCCATTGCTGTCGGCATAGCCGCGCACAAAGATCTCCATGAAGGCACCCTGCTGCCAGCCGGGTGCCAGGCGGCTGCCGGTATCGCGGGCCGTGATCGGCCGGATGTCCACCGGCGCGGCCGACAGGCCCGCCTGACTCAGCAGCAAGGCTGCGCTCAGACTCATTTTCAGAGCCTTGCATTTGTAGCTAAAGTACATATTCATGCCCAGTGACAGGTGTCAAGCATAGGCATATTCAGAAAAAATTGAAACGGGTGGATGCGTTGATATGTAGTTTTGCTACTATTTTGATATTCGACTTCAGATGAAAAACAAGATGCGCATCCGCTTGCTTGAAGGTTTGACCGTGGTGCTGCTGCTGAGCCTGAACCCGGGCCAGGCCAGCGCCAATGCGCCGGCGGCCTGCGACGACGAAGCGCTGCATCGGGTGCTGCAGCCGGCACAGGCGATCGCGGCCGAGGGCATCTGGCTCGGTGCCAGGCTGTTGCAGTGGCCGGGCGTCCATGCCGAAGCCGGCAGCCGCTTCAAGCTCTATGCCTCGCGCGACGGGCTCCTGCGGGCCGAGCCCGGGCGGCGCGTCAGTGGCGCTGATGGCGCTTGGACGCTCGCAGAACGAACCGCGCCGCTGCCTGAGGCGCTGGCGCAGCGCTTCAAGTACCTGCAGGCCGGCGTGCGCTTGAGTGTCTCCGCACCCAATCTGAAGGCCCTGCATCGCGGGCAGATGCTGCTGGTGCAGGAGCGGGCGAACGGCACCGTCTTGCGCGCCACCGCACTGCAGACCGCCGCGGCGCTGGACGATCTCTATGCCGCCGCGGAGCGGGTGGACGATCTGGGTGCTCAACCCGGCCCGGGCTCGACCCGCTTCAAGCTCTGGGCGCCGACCGCGCAGCGGGTCAGCCTGTGCCGCTACGCCGGTGGCTCGGGCAGGGCCTTGTCGGCGCAGGCCATGCGGCTCGATCCCTCGACCGGCGTCTGGTCCTTGGCGCTACCGGGCGATCTGACGGGCAGCTATTACAGCTATGTGCTCGATGTGTTCGTGCGCGGCGTGGGGCTGGTGCGCAACCGCGTCACCGATCCGTACTCGGTCAGCCTGACCACCGACTCCAGGCGCAGCTATGTCGCCAACCTCGATGACCCGAAGCTCAAGCCCGCCGGCTGGGACGCCAGCCGCGCGCCGGCCAAGGTGCTGGCGCAGACCGATATGGTGATCTACGAGCTGCATGTGCGCGATTTCTCGATCGGCGATGCCTCCGTGATGCCGGCACATCGCGGCAAGTACCTGGCCTTCACCGAGCCGGAGTCGAACGGCATGCGGCACTTGCGCGCATTGGGCGCAGCAGGGCTGACCGACGTGCATCTGCTGCCGGTGTTCGACATTGCCAGCGTGCCCGAGGCCGCCTGCATCACACCCAAGGTGCCCGACGCCGGCTCCGACAGCGAAGCCCAGCAGGCCGCGGTGATGGCGGTGGCCGCGAGCGACTGCTTCAACTGGGGCTACGACCCCTTTCACTTCAATGCGCCCGAGGGTAGCTACTCCACCGACCCCGCCGATGGCGCGCGCCGCATCATCGAGTTCCGCCGCATGGTGATGGGCCTGCATGCCGTCGGGCTGCGCGTGGGCATGGACATGGTCTACAACCACACGGCGGCGTCGGGGCAGAAAGACACATCGGTGCTGGACCGCATCGTGCCCGGCTACTACCAGCGGCTCAATGCCCGTGGCGAGGTCGAGCAGTCCACCTGCTGCGACAACACCGCCACCGAGCACCGCATGATGGCCAAGCTGATGAGCGACTCGGTGCTGCAGTGGGCGCAGGCCTACAAGATTGAATCCTTCCGCTTCGACCTGATGGCGCACCAGCCCCGCGCGGCGATGGAGGCCCTGCAGGCCCGGCTCGATGCCGCGCTGGGCCGGCACATCAATCTGATCGGCGAGGGCTGGAATTTCGGCGAGGTGGCTGATGGCGCACGCTTTGTGCAGGCCTCGCAGCTGTCACTGAACGGCTCGGGCATAGGCACCTTCAGCGACCGCACGCGCGACGCGGTGCGCGGAGGCGGCCATGGCGTCTCGGGCGAGGCGATGCTGACGAGCCAGGGCTATATCAACGGCCTGGTCCATGACCCCAATGAGCGCGTCACCACGCCACGACCGCGCAGCGAACTGCTGCGGGCGGCCGACTTGGTGCGGGTGGGTCTGGCCGGCTCGCTGCGCGACTATGCGATGACCACCCATGACGGTGCGCTCAAGAGGCTGGAGCAGCTTGACTACAACGGCCAACCGGCCGGCTATGTCAGCCAGCCGGGCGAGGTCGTGAACTATGTCGAGAACCATGACAACCAGACCCTGTTCGACATCAATGTCTACCGGCTGCCGCAGACCACCTCGCGCGAGGACCGCGCCCGCGTGCAGATGCTGGGCGCGGCCATCACCGCCTTCAGCCAGGGCGTTGCCTACTTCCATGCCGGGCAGGATCTGCTGCGCTCCAAGTCGCTGGACGGCAACAGCTACGACTCGGGCGACTGGTTCAACCGGCTGGACTGGAGCTATGCCGACAACCACTTCGGCAGCGGCGCGCCGCCCAAGGCCGACAACGGCGCGATGTATCCCTTCGCCCTGCCGCTACTGGCGAACCCGGCGATCAAGCCCGGGCCGGCCGAGATCGCGATGTCACGCGAGATGTTCCGCGACCTGCTGGCGATACGGGCCAGCTCCGGCCTGTTCCGCCTGCGCACGGCCGCCGAGGTCCGGGCCCGGCTGCAATTCCACAACACCGGGCCGCAGCAGAATCCGGTGCTGATCGTCGGCCGGCTGGACGGTCGGGGCCATGCCGATGCCGGATTCAAGACGGTGCTGTACCTGGTCAATGTGGGCGCGCAGGCGCAGCGCCTGAGGATTGCCGCCGAGCAGGGCCGCGACTACGAGCTGCACCCGGTGCATCTGCGGCCCGGCGCGGGCGACCCGAGGCCGGCGGTGCTGGCCCGCTACGACGCCGCCGATGGCAGCTTCAGCATTCCGTCTCGCAGTGCCGTCGTCTTCGTCGAAAAATAGTCGCCATCCCGCGCCGGCCCAGCACGTAACATTCCCTCTGTCCGGGGACGGGTTCCGGATCAATATGGGGTCAAGTCTTGAGTGCTGAAACATTGGAGGCCGGCGGTTCCTCCCTGGGCCAGGCCGTGCAGCAGACGCGCTGCCGCAACTGCGGTTATGTGCTGGGCGAGCCGCGCCCGAAGTTCTGTGCCGCCTGCGGGCAGGACACCTCGCCCAAGCCTCCCACCGTCGGTGAGTTCATCCAGCACCTGGGTGGCAACTATGTGGCCATGGAGGGGGCGCTGTGGCGCACCCTGGCCCTGCTGCTGTTCCGCCCGGGTCGGCTGACCGTGGAGTACCTGACAGGCCGCAAGCGCCGCTATGTGCTGCCGGTGCGGCTGTACCTGACGATCAGCGTGCTGACCCTGCTGCTGTTGCGCTTTAGCGGCGCGATCCAGTTTCCCGCTGTGCGGCCCGATGGCAAGCCGATAGAGTTCAAGCCCGGCCGCGATCTGACCTTCATCGATGCCGGCGCGATGCGCGCCGGCGTGGACGAGAAAGGCGCCTTCTATTGCGAAGGTCTGCCCGCGGGGCTGTGCCTGAGGTTGGGGCAACGCTTCGATGCCGATCCCAAGACCCTGCGGCGTGAGCTGGAGGCGGCCCCCGAACGATTCCTTCGCCACTGGGGCACAGCCATGTTCCTGCTGCTGCCGATGTTCGCGCTGTGGTTGAAGCTGGTGTTCATTGACCGGCATATGCGCTACACCGAACACCTGGTGTTTGCGCTGCATGTCCATGCCTTCTGGTTCGCGATGGTCGCCTTGGCCCTGGTCGGCAACTCCTTGGTGGCTGCCTTGGCGATGCTGGCCGTTCCCGTCTATACGCAAATGGCCCAGCAACGCGTCTATGGCGGACGCTGGTGGCTGGGCCTGCTGCGGGCCATGCTGTTGATCATCCTCTACAGCTCGACCGTTTCGGTCGCGCTGATACTGGTGATGATCTTGACCGTGCTGTTCTGAGCGTCAGTCCTTGATCAGGTCTTGATCAGGCTGAACACCATCGCCTGAACGGCTTCCTTGAGCTTGGCGTTTGCCAGCTCCTTGCATTGTTCCTGAGTCGCGCCGGGCAGGGCGTCGAAGGTGGTGACCTTCTTCTCGGCCTTGAAGACCAGGGTCTTGCCGCTGACGCCGACCGGCAGCATCATCACCCGCGCCGTCACCACGCAGGTCTTGCTGGCGGTGAAGCCGCCTTCGACCTCGGTGGCGAAGCCCCACTTCTTCGGCGAATACAGCTTCAACATCTGCGGGGTGGTGACCTCCTTGAGGGTCGCGGCCGCGGAGGCCTTGTCGATCAGATTGGGCGTCGATTGGTCGAGCACCAGGTACTGCGGGGTGGCCGCAAAGGCGCTGGACGACAGGGCGAACAGGGCGGTCAGGCAGGCGGAGCGAAATTTCATGGGTCAGGTCCCGAAGGTAGTACGACAAAGATGCGCGGAGTGTACGCAGTCTGAGTCGCTCGCCACGTCCTGATCAACCCGAAGCAGCGGCCGTCAACGCCGCCTGCGCCAGCAGCCACTCGGCGAGAGCCTGCACGCCAGGCCGGGTAGCCGCCTCCGGTGCCACCATCAGATGGAAGGCCCGTGCCGAGGCCAGGCCGTCGTCGCCAAAGGGGGCGACCAGCTTGCGGCTGTGCAGCAGGGCGTCGACCAGTGGCCGCCGCCCCAGTGCGACCCCCTGGCCGGCCAGGGCGGCGGTGATGGTCTCCCCATAGCCATTGAAGCTGAGCGTGGCGGCCGGCTGCAGCCCGGCCTGGCCCTGCGATTGCAGCCACAGCTCCCACTCCAGCGGCATGGCGGATCGGCGGCCGTTCAGCTGCATCTGTAGCAGGGTGTGCTCGCGCAGATCGGCGGCGGTGCGCAGCGGCGGGCCCGAGCGCAGCAGTTTGGGGCTGCACACCGGCAGCATGACCTCGCCGAACAGCTGCTGACCCTCGGTCTGGCCGACCCGGCCATAGCGTATGGCCAGATCGAAGCCCTCGTCGCCCAGCGCGTGCAGATCCAAGCTGGCGTCCAGCCGCACATCGATGCCCGGATGGGCCTTGGTGAACAGTGCCAGCCGGGGGATCAGCCACAGCGAGGCCAGGCCCGGCGTGGTCGTCAGGGCCAGTTCCTCGCGCCTTGCGGGCGCGCGGATCTGGCCGATGCCTGCGCGCAACTGCGCCAGCATCTCGGTGCACAGGGCCTGCAACTGCTGGCCCTCTGGCGTCAACTCCAGCGCGCGGTGGCGGCGGCGGAACAGCTGCACGCCCAGTTCCTCCTCCAGCGCCGCGATCTGCCGGCTCATCGCCGACTGCGTGATGAAGCGCTCGGCACCGGCCCGGGTGAAGGACAGCTGCCGCGCCGCCGCCTCGAACGAGACCAGCAGATCAAGGGGCGGCAGCCGTTTGGCGTGGTTTTGCATGCGCTGAAGGAATGCGTTGGATTCGATATGAACGTTTGTCCGCACGGTCGTGCGAGATCAGTATTGCACCCATTCCCCCGGTCTGTCATCTCGATCAAGGAGCTGATCATGTTCATCACCACCCGCAAGGTCAATCTGCCTGTGTCCGCCGGCAACGTCGCGCGGCTGCAGTACGCCCGCCACACCCGGCTGAGCGTGCGCAGCGGCGAGGCCTGGATCACCGTGGACGCCGACCCGCGTGACATCGTGCTCTCGGCCGGCGAGAGCTTTGTGCTCGAAACGGATGCTGCGGTGGTCGTCTATCCGCTGCGCGCCGGCGGCAATCTGGAGCTGGAGATTGATGGCGCGTCGGGCCAGGCCCAGGTGGTTCGCGCCGGCAGCGACACCGGGCTGCTGGCGCGGCTGACCGAAGGCTTGCGCCACTGGCTGCAGCCCGCGGCCCCGGCCGGAGCACGGTGATGCAAGCGCTGCTGCAACACGGCCCGGCTGCCGCGAGACCCCTGGGCCGCAGCCTGGGCCTGCACATCGCCCCGCTGCGCCCGCAGGACGCCGACGCGCTGCAGCGCTTTGTGCGCGGACTGTCCGCCCATGCGCGCTATATGCGCTTCCAGTACGGCCTGCGCGAACTCAGCCCGACCCTGCTGAGCCGGCTCACCCAGATCGATCAGCAAGACCATGTGGCGCTGGCGGCCTGGGGCGGCGACGAGGGTCGCCAACTGGTGGCCGATGCCCGCTATGTGCGGCAGGGCAGCAGCAGCGACGCCGAGTTTGCCCTGGTCGTGGCCGATGATTGGCAGGGACAGGGCCTTGCGCGCGAGCTGCTGGGTCGCCTGATGGCCCATGCGCGCCGGCAAGGCCTGAAGCGCCTGCTCGGCGAGGTGCTGTGGGACAACCACGCGATGCTGGCGATGACGCGCCGCCTCGGTGGCCGGCTGGTCGTGCAAGCCGGCCACACCAGCGTGGTGCAGGTGCAGTTCGAGTTGTGAGCGTTCAGCCCGCGCCTGTGGGCACGAAGGCCGGGCCGCCGGGGCGCAGGCGCTTGCCCGCCGGCAGCTTCGTCCAGGCCAGCGTGGCCGGATCGGCCGGCATCGCGCCCGGCGCCTGAGCCACCAGCACCTGCTCGGCGATGGGTGCAAAGTCGGCGCGAAAGTGCACCGAACTCTTGTTGACCAGTATCTTCATCGCCTCGGGGGCTATGCCGACGTGGCGGTACAGCGCCCGGTCCAGCATCTGCATGCGGCCGCTGGACACGGCAACCTTCACGCCGCCAATCGCCAGTTGCGCGCAGTGCCCCAGATTCGTCTGCACGCCGTTCATCATCTGGCCGGGCAGGGTGACGCGGCCATCGCCCAGGCCCAGCACGGTGAAACGGCCGCGTAGCGGCTCATTGCCGGCCATGCCGGCCTCGCCACCCAGGCTCAGTTCGATCTCTGCACCGATGCCAGCGGCATGGGCCGCTGCTGCGGCCGCCGGGTCGTGCAGCAGGCCCAGGGCTGCGTCCTGCGCGCCGGCGTCGAGCAACGCGCGCAGCATGCCGGTGGTGTTGCAGTGGCCTCCGGCGCCGGGGTTGTCCTGGGTGTCGGCAATCACCACCGGGCGCCGGGCGGTGGCGGCGAGGGCCATGGCCCTGTGCACCGCCTCGGCGGCGCCGAGCAGCTCGAAGTCCCAGTCGGCCTCCTGCGCTTCGACGGCATCGGCCAGCCTATCGACGGCCGCGCGCACGGCTGCCGCATCGCTGCCATAGCCCCACAAGGCCGGGCCGCAGCAGGCGATATCGGCGGCCGGGAAGCCGGTTGCAAAGCTCAGATGCCGGACGTCGCCCTGCTCCAGCGCGTCGAGCTGGCCGTAGATCTGCCCCGGCAGGGCCAGGTCGGTGCACTGTGCGTTCAGTGCGATCAGAAAGGGCGTCTGCCGCCAGGCCAGGGCCAGCCGCGGCTCGCCGCCCAGCCGGGCCTGCAGCAGGGCGGCGGCGCGGGCGCCGGTGGCGCGCATGTCCACATGGGGGTAGGTGCGGTAGCTGACCAGCGCATCGGCCAGTTCCAGCATCTGCGGGCTGACATTGGCATGCAGATCGAGGCTGGCGACAAGGGGCGTCTGCGGCGGCAGCACCGCGCGCAACCGCACCAGCAGCTCGCCCTCGCAGTCATCCACATGCTCGGCCACGGCGGCGCCATGCAGGTCGAGATAGACGGCGTCGGGCTGCTCGCTGCGGGCGGCCTCGACGATGGCGTCAACGATGCGCTCAAAGGCCTCGCGAGTGACCGGCCCGCTGGGGCAGGCCGCGGCCCAGATCACCGGCAGATAGTGATGGCCACCGCCCTGCATGGCTTCGAGAAAGCCGCCCAGCGGCACGTCAATGTCTTGCAGGCCCAGCAAGTCCTGGCCCCGCCTCAAGGCGGGGAAGCCGCCACCGTTCTCGAACTCGGCCCAGCCGGCGCGGCTGTCGGCAAAGGTATTGGTCTCGTGCTGGAAGCCAGCGATCAGGATGCGCGAAATGAGATTCTCCCAGAGTCTTGTTGTCAGCCGGCGCGCTTGCCCATCTCGCGCACCACGGTCACGGAGCAGTCGGATTCGGCCACCACCCGGGCCGACACACTGCCCAGGTAGCGGCGCAGCACCGAGTTGTCGCGGGCGCCCATGATGATGTGATCGACACCCATCTTGGCGGCGAACTCGATCAGGGCGGTGGCCGGGTCGGGGGCCTCCAGCACATGGAAGGTCAGGCGGCCGTCCTCCAGCTTCAAGGCCTGGGACACCGGCCGCACCCAGTGCTTCAGCGCCACCAGCTGCTTGACGTGGTGACTGCGGCCCTGCTCATCGGTCAGCTCGTCCATGCCGATGCGTGCGGTCTTCATCACGCTGACGCAGGCCAGGCGCGCGCCGGGTTCGATCTCCAGCACGCGGCGCACCGTTTCGCTGAGCTTGGCCAGGAGGCCCGGCGTGGCGCCCTGCACATCGACGGCGGCCAGGATGATGGGGCTGCGTGCGACCTGTTCGGTGCAGCTCTGCTGCGTGGGCGGCTCGGCCCCCAGGGCGACGAACCAGCGGCGCAGACGTTTCATCAGTCCGCTCGTCTGCAGCTTGTTCGCCCGGGCCGTGAGCTTGATCTCGCCCGGGTTCTGCAGATCAAGGGCCAGCTGGGCGGCACTCTGGTAGCGGCGCTCGGGCTTGACTTCGAGGCAGCGCAGCACCACCTCCTGCCACCAGGGCGGCAGCTCGGGGCGCAGTGCCCGCGGCGGCACCGGCTCGATATAGAGCCGGCGGCGCAGGCCGGCCACCGAGCTGGGTTGGCCAAAGGGCCGCTCGCCGGTGGACAGGTGGTAGAGCATCACGCCCAGCGCGAACAGGTCGCTGCGCGGGTCATTGCGCACGAACTGCACCTGCTCGGGCGACATATAGGGCCCGGTGCCCATGGGCAGCGAGAATTCCTCTTCCAGGAGATCGGGCAGGTGGTCGTGGCGCGACAGGCCGAAATCCACCAGCACCGCCTCGCCGCTGGCGCGGAACATGATGTTGCTGGGCTTCACGTCCAGATGCACGACATGCTGGCGGTGCAGGTCGTGCAGGGCGGTGGCGACCTTGATGCCGATGTCCACCACCTCGTCCAGCGGCAGCGGCGCATGGTCCAGGCGCGGCCGCAGCGAGTCGCCGGGCACGCGCTCCATCACCACATAGGCCTGGCGGGTCCAGTCGCCGCGGGCGACGAAGCGAGGCACATGGGGGCCACTCAGGCGCGGCATCAGCATCTGCTCGACTTCGAAGCCGACGATGGTCGCCGGATCCTCGCCGCCCTTGATGCGCGGCACCTTCATCAGCAACGGCAGCTCGGGCTCGATGCCGTCCAGCCTCGTCACCCGCCACAGATTGGCCATGCCGCCCTGGTGCAGGCGTTCCTCCAGCCGGAACTGGTCGATGACCTGGCCGGCCTCCAGCGGGCCATGCTTGTCCTGCACGGTGGGTTCGGTGGCTTGGCCGGCGGGTTCTTGCATGTGCTCACTCTCCCTCGAACAGGCGCGCGGCCAGCCGGTCCGGCAGGCCGGCCTCGCGTATGCGCTGGGCGGCACCCTCGATGTTGTAGGGTACGCGGTGAAAGGTCAGCTCGGCGCTGGCCAGATCCAGCATGGCGTAGGCCGCCGCCGGGTTGCCGTCGCGCGGCTGGCCCACCGAGCCCGGGATGGCCAGCCACTGGCGGTTGCTCAGCAGCGGTATGGGCACGCCGGCCACCGGCGCGAAGTCTCCGGCCTTGCCGGTGCCCGACAGGTGGAACAGCATAGGCTCGTGCATGTGGCCGCAGAAGGTCAGGCGCTGCCGCGTGGACTGCAGGCTGCGCACCGCCTCGCTGCGGCCCAGTATGTACTCCCAGCCACCAGGATCGAAGGCATTGGCATGGACATACAGGCAGTCGCCGCGCTGCTGGTGCATGGGCAGCTTGGCCAGGAAGTCGAGCTGCTCGGGCCTCAGCCGGGTGCGCGTCCACTCGACGGCGGCGCGGGCGTCCTCGCGCATGCCCGATCCTGCACCCTGCACCACCGCGGCATCGTGGTTGCCCATCACCGCCACGGCACCCTGTGCGACGAATTCGCGCACCTGGTCCACCACCCAGTCGGGGTCGGCGCCATAGCCGACATAGTCTCCCAGAAAGGCGTATTGAGTGGCGCCTTGGGCGTCGGCATGCTCCAGCACGGCCTCGAAGGCCTCGCGATTGGCATGCATATCGGTGATGAGAGCTTGTTTCATGGAAGGTGCAGCATGGCCTTTGCGGCTGACAGCAGGCTGAGCATAGGGCTCGCGGCGGTATCAGATGATGTCCAGAGCCGGCGTTGTGCGGTCAGCGCCAATATTCCGTGGTGTATCGATCCAAAATCGGCAAAAATGATTGGACCGAGGAGAGGGGAATTCGGGTGCACATCAAGGTCAATCTGTGGCTGGTTCTGCTCGCGCTGATGGCATCGCTGAGCAGCCATGCCCAGTGCTCTCGCGCCATCCAGGTGCCGGTGGCGCCCACCGGTCTGAGCGTCACCGTGGGCGCCGACGGTGTGGGAGGCGTCTATCCCGACATCTTGCGCAGTGTCTCAGCCAAGGAGGCGTGCACCTTCACGTTCACCGTGGTGCCGAGAGCGCGCCTGGAGGTGATGTTCGAGTCCGGCAAGGCCGACCTGCTGATCCCGGCCAGCAAGACCCCGCGACGCGACGAGCATGGCATCTTCGTGCCGATGATCTACGCCCGGGCGACCTCGATCTCCATGGGCTCGGACCGGCCGGCCCTGCGCAGCATCCAGGAGCTGCTGGAGCGCCGCGAGCTGCGTGTGGCCCTGGTGCGCGGCTTCGACTACGGCGATGCTTACCAGGAGATGATCAGGGAGCTGGGCAAGCAGGGCCGTCTGACCTTCGACGTGGACGCCAATTCGATTGCCCGCAAGCTGGCGGCCGGCATGGCCGATGTGACGGTGATGGCGCCGTCCATCCTGCTTGGGTCCATGGTCGGCGACACCCGGGTCGAGCATCTGGTCGACAAGCTGCGCTACGAGCCGCTGCCCGAACTGCCCTGGGGTGACAGTGGCGCCTATATCTCCAAGACGGCGGTGAGTGCCGAAGACCGTGCCGCGCTGCGCGAGCTGCTGGAGGGCGCGACCAGGTCCGGCGCGGTGTGGAAGGCCTTTCTGCGCTACTACCCGCCGGGCAGCCTGAAGGACAGCATCAGGCCGCGCTAGCCCTCAGCCGATGCGGCCCAGCAAAAGGTACTCCATCAGCGCCTTCTGCACGTGCATGCGGGTTTGGTCTTGGCCGCGCCTTTCGGCGCTTAACTTTGTTGCACAAAGTTAGCCAAGCCCAAACAGAATGCGCCCCTGCCGGGGAACGTCTCGGCCTTCAGCCGATCCGCCCGAGCAAAAGGTACTCCATGAGTGCCTTTTGCACGTGCATTCTGTTTTCTGCCTCGTCCCAGACCACCGACTGCGGCCCGTCGATCACGTCGGCGCTGACCTCCTCGCCGCGGTGCGCCGGCAGGCAGTGCATGAACAGCGCATCGGGGCGGGCCAGGGCCATCATCTCGGCATCCACACACCAGTCGGCAAAGGCCTTGCGGCGGGTTTCGTTCTCCGCCTCGTAGCCCATGCTGGTCCAGACGTCGGTGGTCACCAGGTCGGCACCGCGGCAGGCCTCCATCGGGTCCTTGAAGACCTTGTAGCAATCGCTGTTGTTGATGCCGGCCACCTTGGCATCGACCTCGTAGCCGCTCGGTGTGCTGACGTGGACGGTGAAGCCCAGTATCTCGGCCGCCTGCAGCCAGGTGTTGGCCATATTGTTGCCGTCACCGACCCAGGCCACGACCTTGCCCTTCAGGCAATCCGGGTCGATCACGCCGCGCGCGCTGGTGCCGCGTTGCTCGATATAGGTGTAGATGTCGGCCAGGATCTGGCAGGGGTGGTACTCGTTGGTCAGGCCGTTTATCACCGGCACCCGCGAGTGCGCCGCGAAGCGCTCGATCTTGGTCTGCTCGTAGGTGCGGATCATCACCAGATCGACCATGCGGCTGATCACTCGCGCGCTGTCTTCCAGCGGCTCGGCACGGCCCAGCTGGCTGTCGCCGGTGGTCAGGTGCACCACCGAGCCGCCCATCTGGTACATGCCGGCCTCGAAGCTGACGCGCGTGCGCGTGCTGGCCTTCTCGAAGATCATCGCCAGGGTACGGTCGACCAGCGGCTGGTACTTCTCGTAGTTCTTGAATCGTCGCTTGATGATGGCCACTCGTTCGAACAAGTAGGCGTATTCCTCGGCGCGGAAATCCTTGAACTGGAGATAGTGACGCATCAGACTCATACCCGGTTTCATGTGGTTCAACTCTTGGCCAGAAAGGCCTTGATCAGGGGGCAGAGGATGGCGACGATCTGGGCCGCCTCGTCCTCGCTCAGTATCAGCGGCGGCACCAGGCGGATGACCTTGTCGGCGGTGACGCTGATCAGCAGGCCCGCCTCGGCGGCCTGGCCCAGCAGCACGCCGCAGGGGCGGTCCAGCTCGATGCCGATCATCAGGCCCTGGCCGCGGATCTCGGCCACGCCGGCCACATCGGCCAGCTCACGACGCAGACCCGCGGTCAGCGCGGCACCAACGGTGGCGGCATTCGCCATCAAGCCATCCTCGACCATGATCTTCAGCGTCTCGACGCCGGCACGCATCGCCAGCGGGTTGCCGCCGAAGGTCGTGCCATGGTCGCCGGGGCGCAGCACGGTCGCGGCCTTTGGCCCGCAGACCACGGCACCGATGGGCACGCCGGAACCCAGGCCCTTGGCCAGAGGCATCACGTCCGGTTTGATGTCGGCCCACTGGTGCGCAAACCACTTGCCGGTGCGGCCGATGCCGCATTGCACTTCATCGAGCATCAAGAGAATGTCGTGCGCGTCGCAAACACGGCGCAGGTCTTTCAGGAACTGTATCGTCGCCGGGTTGATGCCGCCTTCGCCCTGAATCGTCTCCAGGAACACGGCGGTCACGTTCGGGTGCGCCTTGAGCGCGGCCTCGACGGCGGCGATGTCGTTCAGCGGCACACGCACAAAACCCTCGACCAGCGGGCCGAAGCCGGCCTGTATGCGCGGATTGGCCGTGGCCGACAGGGTGGCGATCGAGCGGCCATGGAAGGCACCCTCGAACACGATCACCTCAGGCGCATGGTTGCCGCGGTCATGGCCGTATTTGCGCGCGATCTTCAGCGCGCCCTCGTTGGCCTCCAGGCCCGAGTTGCAATAGAACACCGTGTCCATGCCCGAGAACTCGGCCAGCATCGCCGCCAACTCCTCGCGCAGCGGCACGAAATAGTAGTTGGAGCAGTGGATCAGTTTGGCGATCTGGTCCTGCAGGGCAGGCACCAGCTTCGGGTGACCATGGCCCAGGGTGTTCACCGCGATGCCGCCCAGCCCGTCCAGGTATCGTCGACCCGCCGTGTCCCAAACCCAGCAACCCTGACCATGGCTCAAGGCGATGGGCAGGCGGCCATAGGTGTGCATCACATGCGGTTCGGTCGGTACGGCAGGCTTCTCAGGGGCGTTCATCAATCCTCCAAAGGGGTTGCGGGAATAAAAAAGGCATCCCGGAAATGCGGGGATGCCTGATCCATTCTATAGCGCTGATTTTGCTGAACAAGCCATTGCTGCCCAAAACCACCGGCCTGAAGCCTGTTGCGGGCGCCTGGCGTGCTGCGCTGCAACACAAGCAAGGCACAATACTGGTTTTACTGTTCCAGCATGACGCCGTCCCTCCCCAAACCCCGCGAAGTCTTTATCCAGGGCCTGACCCTGGAAGGCAAGACGTTCAGACCCAGTGACTGGGCCGAGCGGCTGGCCGGCGCGATGTCCTGTTTCCGCCCCGGCGGCGGCAAGGGCGGCATCGGCGCCTATATCGGTTACTCGCCCTATTGTGTGCCGCGCGTCATCAACGGCATCAAGTGCGTGATCGTCAACGAAGAGCTGAAAAACCTGGAGCCCATGGCCTGGGACTTCGTGATGAACTTCGCTCGCGACAACCGCTTGCAGGTCGCCGAGGCCTGTTTGCTGCCCGAGGGCGGGGCGCCGACCAAGGCTTGACTTCCTGACCAAAATGCAAAAAGCCCGCTTGCGCGGGCCAATCAAACAAAAAGCCCGCCGAAGCGGGCTTTGTGCTTTGCACCAGGGAGGCTTTTAGGCGGCTGCAGCCAGCGCCTTGATCTTCGCAGACAGACGGCTCTTGTGACGAGCAGCCTTGTTCTTGTGGAAGATGCCCTTGTCAGCCACCGAGTCGATGACGGTCTGAGCGGTCTGGAACAGCTCGGCTGCCTTGGCCTTGTCGCCAGTCAGCACAGCTTTTTGCACGTTCTTGATGACCGTGCGGAATTTGGAGCGCAGCGCCGTGTTGGCGGCGTTCAGCTTGACGTCTTGGCGAGCGCGTTTGCGACCCGATGCCAGACGGACGGTTTTCTTTTTGGCTTTGGAAGAAGTGGCCATGCTGTAATGGTGCCCAGTTGGTGCAAAGACGACGAGTATAGCATTTGTACGGCCACTTAGCCAAGGTCGGTGAAGCGATCACTCCGTAAGCCGTGCAAAAGCCGGCAAAGTGAAGGCGGCCACGCCCCGGCCGGACCCGATAATGCGGCCGTTCCGCGCTGTCAGCCCCTCCTGCGCCCAGGCGCCCCACGCTCATCGTCTCACTACATGAATCTTCTACGGGCCGCCTCGATTGTTTCCCTGTTGACCCTGGTGTCCCGCATCACCGGCCTGGTGCGCGAGCAGATGGTGGCCTCGCTGTTTGGCGCCAATGCGATGACCGACGCCTTCAACGTGGCCTTTCGCATCCCGAATCTGCTGCGCCGGCTGTTCGCCGAGGGCGCCTTCTCTCAGGCCTTCGTGCCGCTGCTGGCCACCACCCGGGCGGAACGCGGTGACGAGGCCACTCAAGCGCTGATCGATGCCGCCGCCACCCTGCTGGCTTGGGCGCTGCTGGCGACCTGCGCTCTAGGGGTGCTTGCCGCGCCGGCCCTGGTCTGGCTGCTGGCCTCGGGCATGACAGGGGATGGGCATGACGCCGCGGTGGTGATGACACGCTTCATGTTTCCCTATATCGGCCTGATCTCGATGGTGTCGCTGGCCGCGGGCGTGCTCAACACCTGGAAGAAGTTTGTCGTGCCCGCCGCCACGCCGGTGCTGCTGAACCTGTCCTGGATCGCCGCCGGCTGGTGGCTGTCGCCCTATATGCCCGGCTGGGGCCTGCCGCCCATCTATGCCTTGGCCGTTGGCGTGATGATTGGCGGCGTGCTGCAGCTGGCCGTGCAGGTGCCGGCGCTGATGCGCATCGGCCGGCTGCCGCGCATCGCGTTGAATCCCAAGCGCTTGAAGACCGCCTGGCAGCACGAGGGGGTGCGCAATCTGGTGCGGCGCATGGGGCCGGCGGTGCTGGGTGTGTCGGTGGCGCCGGTGTCCCTGATGATCAACAGCCAGATCGCCTCCCATATTGCCGTCGGCGCCATGTCCTGGCTGACCTATGCCGACCGCCTGATGGAGTTGCCCACCGCCCTGCTGGGCATTGCGCTGAGCGTGGTGCTGACCGCCCAGCTGGCCGCGGCCCAGGGCCGGGGCGATACGGCCGCCTATTCGGCCCTGCTTGACTGGGGCCTGCGCCTGGTGCTGCTGCTGGCCCTGCCTTGCGCGGTGGCCCTGCTGGTGTTCGCCCAACCGATGGTGGCCGTGCTCTACCACCGCGGCGCCTTCCAGGCCGCCGATGTGCAGAACACCACCCTGGCGCTGATGGGCTATGGCGTGGGCCTGTTGGGCATCATCGCCGTCAAGGTCCTGGCGCCGGCCTTCTATGCCCGGCAGGACTACCGCACGCCGCTGCGCATCAGCATCATCTCGCTGGTGGTGACACAAGGGCTGAATGCGGTGTTCGTGCCCTGGCTGGGCATCGCCGGGCTGACCCTATCGATAGGCGTGGCGGCCCTGCTGAATGCCCTGCTGCTGTTCCGCGGCCTTCGGAAGCTGGGTGGCTACAGCGCGCAGGCGGGCTGGACGGGCTTTGCCCTGCGCATCATCATCGGCTCGGCCTTGATGGGCGGCCTGATGTGGGCGGCTGCTCACTACCTCGACTGGATTGCCCTGGGCGCCACCGACGGTCTGCGCGCGCTGTATCTGGCCAGCGTGCTGCTCGCCTCGGCCATCGTCTATTTCGCGGCGCTGCTGCTACTGGGCATCAATTTGCGCCAGTTTGCGAAACGGACGGTCTAGACCCTCCTAAACTGTGGCCATGAGTTCATCCCTACGCCTGGAGGCGCCCAGCGCGCTGGAATACTTCCAAAGCCTGGTGGCCGATGACGCCAGCCTGCCGCTGTTCGAGACCGCCGTGTCCCTGGCCCAGGACGAGTTCGCCGGCCTGGACGTGCAGTCGGTGCTGGCCGAGATGGACGCGCTGGGCGCGCGTCTGCGCCGGCGCATTCCGGCCGACAGCAGTCCGACCAACAAGCTGCGCTGGTTGAACAGCTATTTTTTCCAGGAGCTGGGCTTCGCCGGCAACGTCAACAACTTCTATGACATGCACAACAGCTTTGTGCATCAGGTCTTGAGCCGCCGGCGCGGCATACCGATCACCCTGGCGCTGATCTATATGGAGCTGGCCGGCCAGATTGGCCTGCTGGCCCGGGGTATTTCGTTCCCGGGTCATTTCCTGGTCAAGCTGCGCATGTCGCAGGGTGAGGTGGTGATAGACCCATTCACCGGCAACTCCCTGTCGCGGGAGCATCTGGAAGAGTTGCTGACCCCCTACCGTCAGGCCCAGGGCGAGACCGGTGGGCCGGACGGCCAGGAGCCAGCGACGCCGCTGGCGCTGTTCCTGCGGCCGGCGGCGCCACGCGAGGTGATTGCCCGCATGCTGCGCAATCTGAAGGAAATCCACCGCAGCAATCTGGACTGGGCCCGGGTGCTGGCGGTGATGCAGCGCCTGGTGCTGCTGCTGCCCGATGCCCCGGCCGAGCGGCGCGACCGCGGCCAGGCCTTCGAGCATCTGGGCCACTTCGACGCGGCGGCGGCCGACTATGTGCTGTATCTGGATCAATGCCCCGACGCGCCGGACCATGCCAGCGTCAAGCAGCGGCTGTTCGGGCTGCGCGGTGACGGGCGCTATCGCCTGCACTAGCAGACGGCGGCGGCGCCTTAGAATCCCGCCCGGCAGCCGCAAACTGCCATCGCCCACTTTTTCAGGACTCACCCACCGCGGATGAACCTCAGCACCCACCAACGCAAAGCCCTCAGCTGGGCGGCCCTGGCCGCCTTGTTTTTTGCTGCGCTCTGGCTGCTGTCGCCGGTGCTGGCGCCCTTCATCGTCGCGGCCCTGCTGGCCTATGCCCTGCATCCGGCCGTCGAACGCCTGGTCGCCCGCGGCGTGCCGCGCCTGGCGGCAGTGCTGCTGCTGGAGACGGCGTTCTGCCTCGGGGTGCTGGCCCTGATGCTGCTGATCGTGCCCATACTGAGCAAGGAGCTGCCCCTGCTGCGCGACCAGATCCCGCGCGTGGCGGCGGCGCTGAACGAGCATGGGGTGCCCTGGCTGGCGCAGTTCGGCATCAATATCTCGCTGGACACGGCCAGCATCAAGGCCTTTGTCGTCAAGTACCTGGACGCCAATCTGGAAGACTGGCTGGCCACCGCGCTCAGCTCGGCCCGCATCGGCGGCAGCTTCGTGCTGGCCATCGTCGGCAATGCGGTGCTGATGCCGGTGGTGCTGTTCTATCTGCTGATGGACTGGAACTCGCTGCGCGAGCGTGTCTGGGCGCTGGTGCCGCCGCGCGTGCGCGAGCCCACCGCCGCCTTTCTGGCGGACTGCGACGCGATGCTGGGCCAATACCTGCGCGGCCAGATCTTGGTGATGTTGATACTGGCGGTGTTCTACAGCGTGGCCCTGGCCTTGGCGCGGTTCGATCTGGCCCTGCCGGTGGGCGTGTTCACCGGCCTGGCGGTGTTCATTCCCTATGTCGGCTTCGGCCTGGGCCTGCTGCTGGCCCTGCTGGCCGGGGTGCTGCAGTTCGCCAGCCTCTATGGCGTGCTGGCGGTGGCGGTGATCTATGGCCTGGGCCAGGTGCTGGAGAGCTTTGTGCTGACACCGCGCCTGGTTGGCGAGCGCATAGGCCTGAGCCCGCTGACGGTGATCTTCGCACTGCTGGCCTTTGGCCATCTGTTCGGCTTTGTCGGCGTGATGATCGCGCTGCCGGCCAGCGCCCTGGGCGTGGTGGCCGGCATGCGCCTGCACCGCCTGTATCTGAACAGCCCCCTGTTCAAGGGCTGAACCGGGATGTCGCGCCGTTGAAGCAGATTCCCCTGTCCCTGGGCCCCGAGCCCACGCTGAGCTTTGATAGCTTCCTGCCCGGGGCCAATGCCGCGGCGCTGTCGCATCTGCAGGCCTTAAGCGCCGGCTCGCCACCGGTATTTCTGTGGGGCGCGCACGGTAGCGGCAAGACCCATGTGCTGCGGGCCCTGGCGCAACGCTGGCAGCAGCAGGGCGGGCAGGTGGGTTGGTATGACCTGCAAACGCCGCTGCCCTGGGGCGTGGACGCCAACCAGAGCCTCTTGCTGATGGATGACTGCGATCTGTTCGATGCCGACCGCCAGCATGCTGCCTTTGCGCTGTTCGTCGAGGCCGCGACCCTGGGCCTGGCGGTGGTGGCTTCGGGCGCCTTGCCGCCGGTCGATCTGGCCGTGCGCGAGGACCTGCGCACCCGTCTGGGCTGGGGGCCGGTGTTCGGCCTGCAGCCCTTGAGCGAGCCGGAGATGCGGGCGGCGCTGCGCCGCGAGGCAGACCGCCGGGGCATCTTCCTCTCCGACGAGGTGATGGACTATTTGCTGACCCGCTTTGCGCGGGACCTGAAACACCTGATGCAGTTGCTCGACAGGCTGGATGTGTTCGCGATGTCGCACAAGCGCGGCGTGACCGTGCCCCTGCTCAAGCAAATGCTCGCCGATGCTGAAGAACAGAAACCATGAATCTGACCCTTTTTGACCTCGATGGGACCCTGATCCCGACCGACTCCGATCACGCCTTCGGCCAGTTCATGGTCGACATCGGCTGGACCGATGGCGAGCGCTGGTCCCGCCGCAATGATGAGTTCTACGCTCAGTACCAGGCCGGCCGGCTGGACCTGGACGCCTACGTCGATTTCGCCACCTCGGTGTGGCGGGCGCGGGCACCTAGCGAGTACCTGGCGGCGCGCCAGCGCTTCATGCGCGAGGTGATGGGGCCGGCGATGCACGACAATGCGCGTTCCCTGGTGCGTGACCATCAGCAGGCCGGCGACCTGGTGGCCATCGTCACGGCGACGAATGAATTCGTCACCGAGCCGATCGCCGATGCCTTTGGCGTGCCGCATCTGATCGCCGTGGAACTGGAGCGTCTGGCCCCTGTAGAAGGCCACGCGCCCTATACCGGCGCGGTGCGCGGTGTGCCCTCGTACCAGGCCGGCAAGATCACGCGCGTGCAGGACTGGTTGCAGGCGCAGGGTCGGCGCTGGGAAGATTTCGAGCGCATCACCTTTTACAGTGATTCAATCAACGACCTGCCCTTGCTGGAGCGGGTGAGCCATCCGGTGGCCACCAACCCGACCCCGGCACTGGAGCACATTGCGCGCGAGCGCGGCTGGACCATTCTGAAACTCTTCGCATGATCAAGACCTTCATAGACAAGCTGCTGGGCAAGCCCGCGGCCGGCGCCAAGGGCGCCAAGAGCGTGTTGGGCAAGCGCGTGGAAATTCCGCTGGCCGAGCATCAGATCGACAAGACCCTGCTCGACGACCACGCGGTGCGCGTCGTCAAGACCCTGGTCGATGCCGGCTTCGAGGCCTTCATCGTTGGCGGCGCGGTGCGCGACCTGGTGGTCGGCAAACGGCCCAAGGACTTTGACGTGGCCACCAATGCCACGCCTGAGGATGTGAAGCGCCTGTTCCGCCGCGCCTTCATCATCGGCCGGCGCTTTCGCATCGTCCATGTCGTGTTCGGCCGTGGGCGCGAACACGAGGTGATCGAGGTCTCGACCTTCCGCGCGCTGCTGGTCAATGACGACGCCGAGCAGGTGGCCGGCAACGAGAAGACCTCCAAGGCCGAGATGGCCGGCAAGAGCCATGTGGTGGACGCCAGCGGCCGCGTGCTGCGCGACAACGTCTGGGGCCCGCAGATCGAGGACGCCGCGCGCCGCGACTTCACCATCAATGCGATGTACTACGACCCGGTGCGCGAGGTGGTGGTGGACTATCACAAGGGCCTGGCCGATGCGCGCAAGAAGGTGCTGCGCATGATCGGCGACCCGGAAACGAGGTATCGCGAAGACCCGGTGCGCATCATCCGCGTCGTGCGCTTCGCCGCCAAGCTGGGCTTCGACATCGAGCCCAAGACCCGCGCACCGATCAAGAAGATGGCCGAGCAACTGGTCAATGTGCCGGCCTCGCGCATGTTCGACGAGATGATCAAGCTCCTGCAGACCGGTCACTCGCTGGCAAGTCTGGAAGAGTTGCGCAAGCAGGGTCTGCACAAGGGCATCTTCCCGATTCTCGACGTGGTGCTGGAAGACGCGCATCGCAAGGATGGCCGCGACGCCTTCGTCAAACGGGCGCTGGAAGACACCGATCTGCGCGTCAACGAGGGCCGTGGCGTGTCGCCCAGCTTCATGCTGGCCTGCATGCTCTGGCACGACGTGCTGGACCACTGGAACCGGCTGAAGGCCGCCGGTGAGCCGCCGGTGCCGGCGCTGCAGCAGGCGATCGAAACGGTGTTCGATGCGCGCATCGGCGACATCTCGGGCCGCGGCCGCCTGGCCGGCGATATGCGCGAGATCTGGATGATGCAGCCACGCTTCGACCGCCGCAGCGGCAACGGCCCGATGGGCCTGGTGGATCAGCCGCGCTACCGCGCCGGCTTCGACTTCCTGCGCCTGCGCGCCGATGCCGGTGAGGTCGATCCCGCCCTGGCCGACTGGTGGGAAGACTTTGCACTGGGCAGCGACGACGAACGTCAGGCGCTGCTGGAGGTGGCCCGCGAGGCCGATCGCCTGCGCCGCGGCAACAGCCCGGCACGTGCCGAGGGTTCATCATCGCCTCGCGCCCCGCGTCCTGAATCTGAAGGCGAAGGCGAGGGCAGTGCCCCAGCAGCCAAGAAGCGCCGCCGCCGCCGCAAGCCGGCATCCCGCGGTGGCGCCGGTGGTGGTTCCGAGGGCGGCGCCCCGCCGCCGGCCGCCGAGCACTGAATCGTCATGCCGATGGAGAAGGCCTTCATCGGCCTGGGCGCCAACCTCGGTGACGCCCGAGCCACACTGGATGCCGCGCTGATGGCCCTGCAGCAGCTGCCGCAGACCGAATGGCTGGGCCGCTCGTCCTTCTATCGCACGGCGCCGGTGGATGCCAGCGGGCCCGACTATCTGAATGCGGTGGCGGCCCTGCGCTCCGGGCTGTCGCCTCAAACCCTGCTGGCCGCACTGCAGTCCATCGAGCAGTCCCATGGCCGCGAGCGGCCCTACCGCAACGCGCCGCGCACGCTCGACCTGGATCTGCTGCTCTATGGCAACCAGGTGCTGGACACCCCGGCGCTGCAGCTGCCCCATCCGCGCATGCACCTGCGCGCCTTCGTGCTGGCGCCGCTGCTTGAAATCGATCCGGGCGTGCAGATTCCGGGACAGGGCGCTGCTGCGCCTCTGCTGGTCGGCCTGGGGGATCAGACCCTGCAACGCCTGGGCGAAACGCTCTAAATCGAGGTTTCCCCGCCCGATCGGGCCATGCCGGATGCTCGTGATCCGGCCTTCGCACGTACACTTCGCACCCGTCGTGTGTGACATGACGATGAACAATTGATGACATGAGCCGCGCCGGCATGGCCCGTGCTCGTCCAAGGACCCACTATGTTTTTTGGCAAATTCCTGCCCCGCGAAGGCAACTTCTTTGAGCTGTTCAATGAGCACGGCAGCAAGATCGTCGAGGGTTCACGCGCCTTCATGCTGATGGTGCAGAACTACTCGGACCTGACCCTGCGCGAGAAATATGCCGCCGAGGTGGATGCCGCCGAACGCCACGCCGACCGCGTCACCGCCGAGGTCAACCGCCTCTTGCACCGCACCTTCATCACGCCGATCGACCGCGAGCAGATCCACAGCCTGATCAATGCGATGGACGACATCCTGGACCTGTTCCAGGACGTTACCGAGACCCTGTCGCTGTACGACGTGCGCAAGATCACCGAGGAAGTGTTGCGCCTGGGCGAGCTCAGCACCAAGTGCTGCGAGCGCGTGCAGCACGCCGTGACCCTGCTGCCCAGGCTGAGCCGGCCCGAGGTGGCCGAGTCGGCGATCAAGACCTGTGAAGAGATCGACCGCCTGGAGTCCGACGCCGATCGGGTGATGCGCGCGGCCATGTCCAAGCTGTTCCGCGAGCAGGAAGATGTGCGCGAGCTGATCAAGCTCAAGGCGATCTACGAACAGCTCGAATCGATCACCGACCGCTGCGAAGACGTGGCCAATCTGATCGAGGGCATCGTCCTCGAGAACTCCTGATCGAGTACGGTCCTGATGGAACCCCTACAAATCAGTTTCTGGGTCATCGTCCTGCTGGTGATACTGGCGCTCGGCTTCGACTTCATGAACGGCTTTCACGACGCGGCGAACTCGATCGCCACCGTGGTCAGCACCGGCGTGCTCAAGCCGCAGCAGGCCGTCCTGTTCGCGGCCTTCTTCAATGTCGTGGCGGTGATGTTCTTCCAGCTCAAGGTCGCGGCCACGATAGGCAAGGGCATTGTCGATCCGGGCATTGTTGACCACCATGTCGTGTTCGGCGCCTTGATCGGCGCCATTGCCTGGAATGTGCTGACCTGGTTCTACGGCATTCCGTCGAGCTCCTCGCACGCGCTGATCGGCGGCATCGTCGGTGCGGTGATTGCCAAGGCCGGATCTGGCGCCCTGGTTGCCGCCGGCGTGCTGAAGACTGTGCTCTTCATCATCGTCTCGCCGCTGCTGGGCTATCTGCTGGCCTCGCTGATGATGCTGCTGGTGGCCTGGATCTTCAGACGCACGCCGCCGTTGCGGGTGGACAACTGGTTCCGGCGCATGCAGCTGGTCTCGGCCGGCCTGTACAGCCTCGGCCACGGTGGCAATGACGCGCAGAAGACCATAGGCATCATCTGGATGTTGTTGATCGCCGCCGGCATGGTCGGCGCCGGAGACAAGGCCCCGCCCGGCTGGGTGATCTGGAGCTGCTATCTGGCCATCGGCATGGGCACCATGTTCGGCGGCTGGCGCATCGTCCAGACCATGGGCCAGAAGATCACCAAGCTCAAGCCGGTCGGCGGCTTCTGCGCCGAGACGGGCGGGGCGATCACGCTGTTCCTGGCCACGGCGCTGGGCGTGCCGGTGTCCACCACCCACACCATCACCGGCGCCATCGTCGGCGTCGGCTCGGTGCAGCGGGCCTCAGCCGTGCGCTGGGGCGTGGCCGGCAACATCGTCTGGGCCTGGATTCTGACGATTCCCTGTGCGGCCTTTGTCGCCGGGGTGTTCTACTGGCTGAGTTTCACCCTGTTCTGACGTGTGAGAAGCAGGACGCAGAGTCCGCAGAGCAAGCGCAGAGGCCGCAGAGAATCCCTGTGGAAACTCGGCGGCCTCTGCGTTTCTTGGCGTGCTCTGCGTCTGCTCTTCTTTACTGGCTCAGTTCCTGCGCGGCCTCGACCTGGCTCTCGAAGAAGCGCTGGCTGCCAAACGCTATGGTGGCCATCAGCGCGGAGGCCCCCAGCAGCAGTGACAGCACCACGGCAATGATGGCAGCCCAGCCGCTGGGCGTGCTGACCCGGCCGCCGTTGTAGCGCGCATCCCACTTCTCGTCCGAGGTCAGGCCGTAGACGATGGCCTGCAACATGGACTGGGCAAGCATCAGGCCCAGCAGCGGAATCAGTGCCCAGGCCAGATGGTCGTCCTGCCCCAGCAACTCCATGCGCTGCACGCCGTAGTAGCCGATCAGCGTGGGCCAGGGATGCAGCCAGGCCAGCTTGTCCTTGAAGCCGAACATATAGAGGCGGTGCACGCCCAGGCTGCCGCCGGTCAGGGCCAGCCAGGTGGCCAGGGTCTTTGAACGCAGGGCTGCCCTCATGTCCCGGCCTTGTTGGCATCCACCGGCGCGGTCTCGGCGCCCTGGCCCAGCTGTTTTTGCATCAGCACCACGTCCAGCCAGCGGCCGAACTTCCAGCCGGCGTTGTTGATCACGCCGGTGGGTTGGAAGCCCAGGCTGCGGTGCACGCCGATCGAACCGAGGTTCTGCGAATCGCCTATCACCGCCAGCATCTGGCGCGCGCCCAGGGCCTCGCAGCGCGCCACCAACTCGGCCAGCAGCAGCCTGCCCACGCCCTTGCCGTGGGCGCCCGGCTTCAGATAGATCGAATCCTCCAGGCAGAAGCGGTAGGCCATGCGCGGGCGGAAGTAGTTGGCATAGGCATAGCCGATCACCTCGCCCTGGTGTTCGGCGACCAGCCAGGGCAGGCCCCGGCCCAGCACCTCCTGGCGGCGGCGGGCCATCTCGGGCTGCTCCGGCACCTCGGTTTCAAAGGTGCCCGTGCCCTGTAAAACGGCCTGGGCATAGATGGCGGTGATGGCGGACAGATCCGATTCGCTGCTCGGACGTAGGAATAAATTGGAAGACTCGGTGCTCATGTGGTCCCATTGGTTGCAGCTGGAGTTTATAATGCCGGGTTCCGGTGCTGGTCGGTCGCAAGATCGGCGTATCTACAGTGCCTCCCTCGCGAGGATGCAAAAAAGCATCTGAGCCCCCGATTTGCTCGCCTGAGTGTCTCCTGGTGTGGCGGTCGATCTGAAGATCAAGGAAACATCATGGTCGTTATTCGACTGTCTCGCGGCGGCTCCAAGCGTCGTCCGTTTTACAACATCGTTGTGGCCAACAGCCAGAACCGCCGTGACGGCCGCTTCATCGAGAAGGTTGGCTTCTACAACCCCGTGGCTTCCGGCGCTGCCGAATCGCTGCGCGTGGCCGTTGACCGCGTGACCCACTGGGTTGGCGTTGGCGCCCAGTTGTCGCCCACGGTGACGCGTCTGGTGGACCAGGCTAAGAAGGCCACGGTCTAACAAGACCGTACGCGTTTGAACACCGAAGTGAGCTCATCCGACAGCAACGCCGCCTGGCCGGCAGATGCCATCGAAGTGGGCCGCATCGGTGAGGCCTGGGGGATCAAGGGTTGGGTCAAGGTTTTGTCCTACTCCGCCGATCCCCAGGCCCTGTTCCGGGCCAAGCGCTGGTTCCTGAAGGCCTCAGAGGACCGCAAATCTCTGCCCAAGCCAGGCTGGGTGCTGCCCGCCTCGCTGCAAATTACCCAGGTACGTGAGCATGGTGATGGCATCGTCGCCAGCATCGATGGTGTGATCGACCGCAACGGCGCCGAGGCGCTGCGCGGCGCCCGCATCTTCACCTCACGAGCCGAATTCCCCAGCCCCAAGGCCGACGAATACTACTGGATCGATCTGATCGGCCTGCAGGTCGTCAACACCCAGGGCGAAGATCTGGGCACGGTGATAGGCCTGATCGATACCGGTCCGCACAGCGTGCTGCGCGTGATGCCGGCCGGCCTTGTCGAGCCGATCAAGCCCGACGAGGAGCGCCTGATTCCGTTCGTGGCCGCCTATGTGGGCGAGGTCAGTCTGGAGCAGCGCCGCATCACCGTCGATTGGGGCCTGGACTACTGAGCCAGACCGTGGCCGAGGCCATGCACCGCCATGCGCTTTGACGTCGTCACCCTGTTTCCCGAGTTGTTCGGCCCGCATTTGAGCGAGGGCGTGACGCGCCGCGCGTTCGACAGCGGCCAGGTCGACGTGCGGTTGTGGCAACTGCGCGATTTCGCCGATGGCAACTACCGCCGCATCGACGACCGCCCCTACGGCGGCGGCCCCGGCATGGTGATGCTGGCCGAGCCGCTGGAGCGGGCGCTGGCCGCTGTGCGTGCAGACCGGTCCGAAGCCGCACCCGTGCCCTTGATCCATTTTTCGCCCACCGGCCGGCGCATCGATCAGGCCCTGGTGCAGGAAATGGCCGCCGGCCCCGGCGCCGTGCTGCTGTGCGGCCGCTACGAGGGCATAGACCAGCGCGTTATCGACCGCCATGTGACCTTGGAACTCAGCCTGGGCGATTTCGTGCTGTCCGGCGGCGAACTGCCGGCGATTGCGCTGCTCGATGCGATCGCCAGGCTGCAGGACGGTGTGCTCAACGACGCCGCCTCGCACCAGCAGGACAGTTTTTCCGATGGCCTGCTCGACTGCCCCCACTACAGCCGGCCCGAGCGCCTGGTCACGCCGGAGGGCGAGCTGGCGGTGCCGGCCGAGCTGATGAGCGGCCATCACGCGCAGATTGCGCGCTGGCGCCGCGAGCGCTCGCTGGAGATCACGGCCGGCCGCCGGCCGGACCTGATTGCCGCGGCCCGCGCCGCCGGCAAGCTGAGCCGCGACGATGAGCGGTTTCTCGCTGCGCTGAAGCCGGTCTGAAGCGAGCCCTGCCGAATCCCGTCCAAGCTGCGCTATAATCAAAGGCTTTTCGATCCTCTGGCGGGCTGGGATGGCCCTCATCCCTGGAATACATATGAGCGCCGCCATGATCACAAGGAGAACTCTGTGGACTTGATCCAAACCCTTGAGCAAGAAGAAATTGCTCGTCTGAACAAGACCATCCCCGTGTTCGCTCCTGGCGACACCGTGATCGTCAGCGTGAATGTGGTTGAAGGCACGCGCAAGCGCGTCCAGGCCTACGAAGGTGTCGTGATTGCCAAGCGCAACCGCGGCCTGAACTCCAGCTTCATCGTGCGCAAGATTTCCAGCGGCGAAGGCGTGGAGCGTACGTTCCAGCTGTACAGCCCGCTGATCGCCACGATCGAAGTGAAGCGTCGCGGCGATGTGCGCCGTGCCAAGCTGTACTACCTGCGCGAGCGTTCGGGCAAGTCGGCACGTATCAAGGAGAAGCTGGCTTAATAGCCCGCTGCCAGTCCAGGAGGTGCGAAAGTACCTTTTTGACCAGTGCCCACAAGGCCGCCTCCGGGCGGCTTTGTTGTTTCCGCCCTATGCTCTGCTGCTGTGACCGTTCCTATCTTCGATCCCCATGCCGTACCGGTGATCAGCCGCGACGAGCACCTGCCCGCGCTCGGCCCCGAACGCATGACGCCGGCCTTTCTGCGCCAGCGCTTTCGTGACGGCGCCGACTGGCAGCCCGAGATTCCGGGCGACGGCCGCATGAGCGATCGCGAACCGGCCCAGGCCTCGGTGCTGGTGCCGCTGGTGCTGCACGAGTCCGGTCTTACCGTATTGCTGACACGTCGGACCGCGCACCTGCGCGCCCATGCTGGGCAGATCAGCTTCCCCGGCGGCCGCGTCGAGGAGCATGACTTCGATCCGGTGGCCACGGCCCTGCGCGAGACCGAAGAAGAGGTCGGCCTGTCGCATGACTTCGTCGAGGTGATCGGCCATCTGCCCATCTACACCACGGTCACCGCCTTTCAAGTCACCCCGGTCGTGGGCCTGGTGCGGCCCGGCTTCACGTTGAAGCTGGACTCCTTCGAAGTGGACGAGGCGTTCGAGGTGCCGCTGCAGTTTTTGATGACGCCGGCCCACCACCAGCGCCATCAGATTGATTTCGAAGGTGGCCGCCGCCAGTTCCTGTCCATGCCCTGGACCGGCCCCGATGCAGCGGGCGCGCAACGCGAATACTTCATCTGGGGCGCGACCGCGGCGATGCTGCGCAACTTCTACCGCTTTCTCTCTGTGTAGCGAGGCTTGACGGCTATCATCGGCGGCCATGAACTTCTTCGCGGTCTTGTTTGCGCTGCTGTTTGAACAGCTGAAACCTTTGCCTCACGGGAACCGGGTCCACGACTCCGTCATTGCTTGGGTGCGCTGGACCGGGCGCAACTTCGACGCCGGCCGCGAGCATCACGCCACCGTCGTCTGGTGCATCACCGTGCTGGGCCCGGCCCTGGTCACCGCGCTGATCCATCTGCTGATCAATCACTTCAGCATCTTCCTGGCCCTGGCCTTCGATGTGCTGATGCTGTACCTAACCCTGGGCTTCAGGCAGTTCAGCCATTACTACACCGATATCCGCGACGCGCTGGAGCGCGGCGACGAGCTGGAGGCCCGCCGCATGCTGGCCGAGTGGCGCCATCTGGACGCCAGCGAGTTGCCGCGCACCGAGCTGCTACGTCACGTCATCGAGCACTCGCTCTTGGCCGCGCACCGCCATGTGTTCGGCGTGTTCTTCTGGTTCATCGTGCTGTCCACCCTGGGCCTGGGTCCGGCCGGCGCGGTGCTCTATCGCATGGCCGAATTCGCCAGCCGCTACTGGGCCTTCAAGAGCCGCACCACCGATGCGCCGACCAACGAGCGGCTGATGCAGGTCTCGCAGCGTGTGTTCGGCTGGATCGACCATGTGCCCGCGCGGCTGACCGCCGCCGGCTTTGCCATCGTCGGCAATTTCGAGGAGGCGGTGAATGGCTGGCGCCGCGATGCGGGCCTCTGGCGCCACGCCAACGAGGGCATCATCCTGGCCTCGGCCGCTGGTGCGCTCGGCCTGCAGCTGGGCGGCAGCGCCGCACCCGGCGTGACGCCGGACCGCTCCAAGACCTTCGATGCAGGCATCAATCCGGACAGCATGGACACCGATGGCGCCACGCCCGGTCAGCAGGCCCAGCTAGGCCATCTGCAAAGCGTGGTCGGCCTGGTCTGGCGCTCGGTGATTCTGTGGATGCTGCTGCTGGCCTTGATGACCTTGGCGAATCTGATCGGGTGAGGAGTCCCGGATTACATCCGGGCTACAAGGCTCACGTAGCCCGGATGTAATCCGGGACCGCAAACGTCTCAGTACCGTTTGCCACCCAGCTCCTGCAAGATCTCGCCGTAGATGCGGTAGCGCGAGGCATTGATCTCGCCACGCTCCAGCGCCGCGCGCACGCCGCAGCCCGGCTCGTGCTGATGGGTGCAGTTGTAGAACTTGCAGGTTTCTGCGTGCTTGCGCAGATCGGGCATCAGCCCCGGCAGCTGCAGCGGCTCTATCTGGCGCAGGCCGAACTCCTGGAAACCCGGCGAGTCCAGTAGACCCGTCTTTCGCTCGTCGTCCAGCCAGTACCACTTGGTTGTTGTCGTCGTGTGGCGGCCCGAGTTCAGCGCCTGCGAGATGTCGCCGACCTGGGCATTGGCGTCGGGTATCAGCATATTGATCAGGGTCGACTTGCCGGTGCCGCTGGGGCCCAGCACAAGGGTGGCCTTGCCCCGCAGCCAGGGTTGGAGCAGTGCGGTCGAGCCCACCGGATCGGCCTTGAAGGCAACCTCGATCACCTCCTGGCCCATCGCGCGGTAGGGCGCCAGCCGTTCGCGCGCCAGCTGCACGCCAGGCAGATCGGTCTTGTTCAGCGCGATCGTGGTGCTGATGCCGGCGCTCTCAGCCGCAATCAGTGCTCGGGCCAGCTGCGACTCGCTGAACACCGGCTCCACCGCGACCAGTATCAGCAGCTGATCGAGATTGGCGGCAAAACTCTTGGTCTTCCACTCGTCCTGGCGGAACAGCAGATTGCGGCGCGGCTCGACCTGCTCAATCACGCCCTCGTCGCCAGTGATGGCCCAGCGCACTCGGTCGCCGACGACGCAATCGCTCTTCTTGCCGCGGGGCCGGCAATTGACGCGCCGGCCTTCGGGTGTTTCCACGAGATAGTGGCGGCCATGGCCAACCACCACCAAGCCAATGTCCAGATCGCTGAACCGGCTCATGCGGATGTGGGCTGCATGGCGTTCACCAGCTGAGCGCAGATAAAGTCATTGACCGAGATGCCTCTGACCGAATGGGTGTTGAAGCGGACGACGCAACGGCCGTAGGCGATGTGCATATCGGGGTGGTGATCCTGCTCGTTGGCCAGCTGCGCCACCGCATTGACGAAGGCCATGGTCTGGTGGAAGTTGGGGAAGTTGATGCGCCGCTCCAGCGCGCCCTGCGTCAGCCGCCAGCCGCTGATCTGGTCCAGCAGGTCTTGGACCTCGGCATCGCTCAGCGCCGTCACCTGGTTCGAGCAATGCGTGGGCAGATCGGCAAGCTTCATGCAGTGCGGGCTCCGTGCAGGCTCAGCGCGGCCAGGCGTTCGCTGGCCGGCGGGTGGGAGTAGTAGAAGCGGGCATAGACGGGGTCGGGCGTCAGGGTGCCGGCATTGTCTTCATGCAGCTTCAAGAGCGCATTGGCCAGGTCCTGGCCGCTGGCCTGGGCGCAGGCGTAGGCATCGGCCTGGAACTCGTGCTTGCGCGACAGCATCGCGCTCAAGGGCGTGAAGAAGAAGCCGAACACCGGCACCACCATCAGGAACAGCAGCAGGGCCAGCGCATCGTTCGGCGCGGCCATGTTGGGCCGCACGCCCAGGCCGGCGAAGAAGCCCGCCTGCTGCGACAGCCAGCCCAACAGCGCGAACGCCAACAGGCTCAAGGCGAACATCGAGACGATGCGTTTCAGCACATGCTTGTGCTTGAAGTGGCCCAGCTCGTGGGCCAGCACCGCCTCGACCTCTCCGGCGTTGAGCCGCTGCAGCAAGGTGTCGAAGAAGACCACGCGCTTGGCCGGGCCCAGGCCGGTGAAATAGGCATTGCCATGGGCCGAGCGGCGGCTGCCGTCCATCACGAACAGGCCTTTGGCGGCAAAGCCGCAGCGCGCCATCAGCGCCTGCACGCGGGCCGTCAGGCCCTCGTCGGCCAGTGGCTCGAACTTGTTGAACAGCGGCGCGATCACGGTCGGATACAGCACCAGGATGATCAGGTTGAAGGCCATCCAGGCGCCCCAGGCCCAGGCCCACCAGTAGGCACCGGCCGCACCCATCAGCCACAGCATCAGCGCGGCGATCGGCAGGCCGATCAGGGCGCTGACCAGCAGGCCCTTCAGCGCGTCACTGACATACAGCTTCCAGGTCGTGCGGTTGAAGCCGAAGCGCTGCTCCAGCCTGAAGGTGTTGTAGAGCTCCCAGGGCAGGTCCAGCAGCGCGCCTATCAGGCTGAAGGCGGTCAGGAGCGCCAGCTGGTAGGCCATCGTTCCCCAGGCCGGTTGCATCAGGTCGCGCACGGTCAGGTTCAGCCACTCCAGGCCGCCGAGCAGGGTCCAGCCCAGCAGCACGGCTGCACTGAAGGCGGTCGCCAGCAGGCCGTAGCTGCCCTTTGCCAGCGTGTAGTCGGCGGCTTTCTGGTGGGCTTCCAGCGACACGGTGCCGACAAAAGGGGCCGGCACGGTGCCGCGGTGCTGGGCGACAAAACGCATCTGGCGGGTGGACAGCCAGAACTTGACGAGCAGGGAGGCGACGAGCGCGGCCACGAACAGGGCGGTCAGCGTGGGGGCGTCAACGGGGGGCAAAAAGGATGAAAGCATGGGGCGGAGTGTAGGGCTGCGACAATCCGGCTTGAAGCAATACACGAGGAAATGCCCATGAGCGAAGCCGCAACCCTGGCCAGCAGCGACCAGAACCTGATCTGGATCGACCTGGAAATGACCGGTCTCTACCCCGACACCGACCGCATCATCGAGATCGCCGTGGTCGTCACCGATGCCAATCTGACCCAGCGCGTCGAAGGCCCGGTGTTTGCCATCCACCAGAGCGACGAGACCCTGGACAAGATGGACAACTGGAACAAGGGCACGCACGGCAAGAGCGGGCTGATCGACCGCGTCAAGGCCTCGACCATCACCGAGGAAGAGGCCACCGCCCAGGTCATCGCCTTCCTGAAGACCTATGTGCCTAGGGCCAAGTCGCCGATGTGCGGCAACAGCATCTGCCAGGACCGCCGCTTCCTGGCCAACTACATGCCGGCCCTGGAAGGCTTTTTCCACTATCGCAATCTGGACGTCAGCACCCTGAAGGAACTGGCCAAGCGCTGGAAGCCCGGCATCCTGGACGGCTTCAAGAAAGCCCAGGCGCACACGGCGCTGGCCGACATCCATGAGTCGATCGACGAACTCGTCTACTACCGCACCCATCTGCTGAGCCTGTAAGGCTGCCGGGGCGCCATGTACGCCGCCTTCGACTTTCCGCGCCATCCGCTGTCCCGCGAGGATGGGGAGCGGCTGCGTGGCGCCTTTTTGCTGCCGCCGGCGCGCTGGCTGCGGGCGTTCGCGCTTGGCGAGGTGGCGGACGTGCTCGATCAGGCCTGGCGCGCCAGCCTGGCCGGCGCCTGGGTGCTGGGCGGTGTGCGCTACGAGGCGGCCGCCGCCTTCGATGCGGCGCTGGCCATCCATGGTCCGTCAGATGGCCCATTGGCCGAGTTCGCGGTTTTCGATGCGGCCCCGGTTGACTGGCCGGCGGATAGCACTCCGCCGCAGGCGCTGAACAGCGACTGGCTCGATACCCAGGCCGAGGTCGCCGAGCTGCAGCAGATGGAGCGTATCCGCGAATGGATACGCAGCGGCGACTGCTACCAGGTCAATCTAACCACCCGGCTCAGGTCGCGCCTGGCCGAGGGTGCGACGGCCTGGCAGCTCTTTCGCGCGCTGCACGCCGCCCAGCCCGGGGGCTTCTCGCTGTTTTTGCAAGACGGTGACCACGCCGTGGCCAGTGTCTCGCCCGAGCTGTTCTTCGACTGGCGCCCCAGCAGCGCCCAGGGCGAGAGCGCAGGCTCGCAGGACTGGCAGCTCGCCGCCCAGCCGATGAAAGGCACGGCACCGCGCGGCCGCGACGTGGTGGAGGACGAGGCCCGGCAGCAATACCTGCGCACCAGCGTCAAGGAGCGGGCCGAGAACCTGATGATCGTCGACCTGCTGCGCAACGACATGGGGCGGCTCGCTCGCCTGGGCAGCGTGCGCGTGCCTCGTCTGTTCGAGCTGCATGCGCTGTCCACGGTCTGGCAGATGACGTCCACCGTCACCGCCCACACACCGGCCTCCGCGACGCTATCCCAGGTGTTCGCCGCCCTGTTCCCCTGCGGCTCGGTGACCGGTGCGCCCAAGGTGCGGGCGATGCAGATCATTCGCGAACTGGAGCCTGGGCCGCGCGGCTTCTATTGCGGCGCTTTAGGCCTGCTGCAGCCGGGCGGGGCAGCCACCTTCAATGTGCCGATACGCACGGTGGAGATGGATGCAGGCCGGCTGCAATGTGGCATCGGCAGCGCCATCACGCTGGATTCGGATCCAGCCGCCGAGGTCGCCGAATGGCGGGCCAAGAGCCGTTTCCTGCTGCGCGCCCAGGCGCCGATCGCTGCGCTGGAGACGCTGCGGCTGCAGGACGGCGAGTACCCGCGCCTGGCCGGCCATCTGCAGCGATTGCAACGGACAGCCCGCCACTTCGGCCTGGCCCTGGACCTGGCTGAGGTCCGCGCCCTGCTGCAACGCCTAGCTGCCGACAAGCCGCTGGGCAACTGGCGCACCCGGCTGACCGTGGCCGCCGGTGGCGCGATCGGGCTGCAAGCCGTGCCGCTGGCCGACACGCCGCCGGTTGTCTCGCTGGCCTTGGCGGCGCAGGCTATCGACAGCCACGGCCCTGCCGCCGAGTTCCTGCAGCACAAGACCACGCGCCGAGAGCTGTACGACGCCTTGCTCGCCCACAAGCCGCCCGAGGCCTTCGACCTGATCCTGTGGAACACCGACGGCGAACTGACCGAGTGCGCGATCGGCAATCTGGCCCTGCTGCGTGCTGGCCAGTGGCTGACCCCGCGCGCCGAGGCCGGCCTGCTGCCGGGGGTCTATCGCGAGCAGTTGCTGGCCGAGGGACGCATCGTCGAGGCGCGGTTGATGAAGGACGATCTGGCGCTGGCCGAGGGCTTGGCCTTCTTCAACAGTTTGCGGGGCTGGTGCCCTGCAAAGCTCCTCTAGCCTGAGCTCGTCGCCGCCGGTCCGGTTTCGTCGCAATGACGCCCCGGAGCGCCGCCGTCCGACGCACAATCCGCCCATGCCGATTTCCACCGCTCCACCCAGCGCCACGCCCGGCCAGGCCTTCAAGGCCGTGTTCAACCTGCGCGTGTTGCTGGTGATGTTCGGCCTGTGCTCGGTGTTCGCCTGCGCACGCATGCTGTCCTGGTACGCGGGCTACGACAGCGAGGACGCCTGGTTCCCGGGTTTGCTGCGCTACACCCGCCAGACCCTGCTGTCCGGCTTGACCCTGTTGCTGGGCATTGCCTGCGCCGAGGCCTGGCTGGCTCATAGACCTGGCGCCAAGGCGCTGCCCTGGCAGGCGCTGGCGATCGTGCTGGCTGCCGCGACCGGGGCTATCTTGCGCAATCGGGTGGCCTTTTTCTTCAACCCCAAGATCACCTTCGAGTGGGTGTGGATGTTGTCCATCGTCGGCCTGTGGAGCCTGATGGGCGGCATGGCCTATGCGCTGTTCCTGCGCGCCCGCCAGGCAAGGCAGGCCGAGCAGACCCTGCTGGCCGCCGGTCTGCAGCAGGAGCGGCTGCAGACCCGCCAAGTCGAGGCCCAGCTGTCGGCGCTGAATGCGCAGATCGAGCCGCACTTCCTGTTCAATACCCTGGCCAATGTGAAGCGCCTGTACGAGACCTCGCCCGAGCGCGGCCGCGACATGCTGCGCCACCTGATCGCCTATCTGCGCGCCGCCCTGCCCAGCATGCGCCGTGCCGATTCGACCCTGGGCGAGGAGCTCGAGCTGGTGCGCAACTACCTGAGCATCCTGCAGATGCGCATGGGTGCGCGGCTGGGCTATGCGATCAGCGCCGCGCCGGAGTTGCTGAGCGCGCGGCTGCCGCCCATGGTGCTGGCCACATTGGTCGAGAACGCCATCAAGCATGGTCTGGCACCGCTGCCTGAGGGCGGCCACATCAGCATTCGCGCGCGCCAGCAAGGCGCAGGCATGCTGATTGTCGAAGTTGCCGACACCGGACAGGGGTTTTGCACCAGTGCCAGCGCCGGCAGCGGCGTGGGCCTGGCCAATACGCGAGCCCGCCTGCATTCGTTGTTCGGGCCTGATGCCGCGCTCGAGCTGGAGGCGGCCTCGCCACGTGGCGTGGTGGCGCGCCTGCGCCTGCCCTGCGGCGCCGTCCTGCCGGTGACGATGGCGATGGAGGCGGCATGAGTGCGGTCATGCCACTGTCCTCGGAGCAGGGCCGGCAGACGCCCTTGGCCTTGGTATGGCAGGCCTGGCGCTCCACCCAACCGCGCGAGCTTATGGTCTGGCTTTTGATCGGCCTGCTCTATGGTGCGGTCGACCTGGGGGCGATCTACGAGGTCTGGCACCGGCCTGAGGCGCTGCTGGCCATGGCGCGCCAGCTGCTGTTGCCCGTGCTGGCTGCACTGTTGCTGGCGCTGTGCTGGCTGCCGGCGGATCGCAGCGATCCGGAACACCCGCACCGCGCCTGGCGCTTGGCATTCGCCACCCTGGTGGGCGCGGCGCTGTCCGTGCTGCTGGTCCGCGTGGTCATCGACTGGCTGCAATGGCCCAATGCGATGGATCTGATGTACCTCGCCAAGGGCAAGCCGCCGATGCCGATCTGGCATTGGAGTTCGATGCTGGGAGACCTGCTCGGCATCAGCCTCAGTGCCGGCCTTGCAGTGGCCGTGCATGAGATGAATCTGCGCCTGCGTCGCAGCGAGGCCGCCGTGCAGCGCAGTCTGCAGACCCAGAGCGTGCTGACGCGCAAGGCCATGGCCGCGCGCCTGGCCACGATGCAGGCGCAGATCGATCCGCAGTTCCTGTTCGACACCCTGGTCGGCATCGAGCAGGACTATCAGCATGGCAAGGTAGCCGCCGCGCCTCGGCTGGAGCAGCTGATACGCCATCTGCGCGTGGCGCTGCCGCGCCTGCGTGACATGGGCAGCACGCTGGAGGCCGAGGCCGAGCTGCTGGACAGCTATCTGGCCGTGCGCCTGGGCGAGGCCGCCCCTCGTCTGCAGCGTGACTGGCCGGCCGAGCTCGGTGGCCTGCCGCTGCCGCCCATGGTCCTGCTGCCCTTGCTGCAGCGCGCCTTGCAGCTGTGCCATGACGAACTGCCTGCCTGCGGCCTGCAGGCCGAACTGGCCGCCCGCGGCTGGCGCATCTGCCTCAGCCTGGGACGGGCCGGCCTGTGCGGCGACGCCGCCGAGATGGCCACCCTGCAGCAGCGCCTGCAGGCCCTGACCGGCCAGGGCACGGCCCTGCGCTGCGAGAGCGGTGACCACGAGACTTCATTCATTCTGGATCTGCAGCCATGAAGAGCATGCCCACCGCCATCGTCGCCGAAGACGAGGACACCCTGCGCCAGGAGCTGATCGAGCACCTGGGTCAGCTTTGGCCCGAGCTGAGCATCATCGGCGAGGCCAGCGATGGCCTGCAGGCCTTGCAACTGCTGCAGATGCATCAGCCCGACCTGATGTTTCTGGACATTCAGATGCCCGGCCTGACCGGCATGGAGGTGGCGCGCCAGGTGGGCCAGCGCAGCCATGTGGTCTTCGTCACCGCCTACGACCAGTATGCGGTGGAAGCCTTCGACCAGGGCGCGGTGGACTATCTGCTCAAGCCCCTTCAGCCGGCGCGGCTGTTCACGGCCATCAACCGCATCAAGCAGCGGCTGAACCAGCCGGCGCTGGACATCGGCCGCGTGCTCGACCAGCTGGTGGCGCGCTCGGCGCAGACCGCGATCCGCCAGCCGCTGCGCTGGATCAATGCCTCGGTGGGCCAGATGCTCAAGCTGATCACCGTTGACGAGGTGCTGTACTTCCAGTCCGACACCAAATACACCCGCGTGATGACACGCGAGGCCGAGGCACTGATACGCAAGCCACTGAAGGAGTTGGTCGAGGAACTGGACCCGCAGCAGTTCTGGCAGATCCACCGCTCGACCCTGGTCAATGCCACGGCGATTGCCGGCGTGACGCGTGACTTCCGCGGCCGCCTGCAGGTCAAACTCAAGGACTGCGCCGACACCCTGCCGGTGGCCGAGAGCTACACCCACTTGTTCAAGCAGATGTAGCCTGGGCGCATCAGCGGCTCAGCGAGCGCTCCCGCAATTCACGCAGCAGCGGCAGCATGTCCGGCTCGGGCCGGGCAGTGAGCTTGCGGTACTCCTTGCCGCCGTCGGTGCGGGCCAAGAGTTTCATCTCGACCAGCTCGCGGCGCAGCGTGCAGTGGTCACCAAAGCCGTGGCGCGAGTTCAGGATCTCGTTGACCTCGGGCTCGGTGTAGCGGCGCTTGCCATCGAAATGCAGCCACAGGCCCCACAGCGCATAGCGCTGCACCTGGTAGCGGCTGGGCCAGCGCACGAGTCGGCCTTGGTCGTCGAACTGGCGCAGTGCGCGGTCGGCGATCTCGCTCAGCTCGGGGTGCCTGGGGCCGCGCGCCGGTGCGGGCTGGGGCTGGGTTGCTGTTTTCGCTTTGCCCGCCGGCAGCGCTGCGGCGCGCAGGCCCTGCACATTGCGATGACCGGCGGCGCGCGCCAGCATGTTCAAGAGGCTCAGATGGCCGGGCAGGGCGGCGCGAGCCTCGAGGTGTTGCGCCAGTTGCAGGCGCAGGGATTTGGCAAAGGCCGACAGATCGTCGGCCCGCAGGGGCAGGGATTCACGGGACATGGAAGGTCTCCAAACGCCTGTGCTCAGATCTCCGCAAGGGAGCGCTGGTGCTCGCCGGCTTCCAGCCGGGCACACGCATGAGGGTGACCACAGCATTGGTTTTCAATGGCAGGTTTAGCTCGCGGAAGACCGCGCGGCAAGGCCTGGGTGTACTGCCGACCGAGCGGCGATTATAGGCAGGGCGCCTGTTCATGCAAGCCGCGAGCCGAGTATCAACGGCTGTGAACTATTCCCCGGTTCGTGGGGGTAGGGCTAAAAATGTTCAAACCAATACTCGTGAAAACCCGAATCGGTATAGAATGCGAGCTTCGGCGCAAAATTTTGTGCTGTTCGTTCATCCCCTTCGACCTCTTTCAGGCAGCCAAGGCCAGCAGGCATTCCCAGCGAATGACTTGCAAATCGATCCCCCCGATCGATAACGCCACCGGGCAGTCTCGAATACCCCCTGGGTTCGGTCGGCGGCGATGCCGTCGCTTTTGACTGTTCCCCCGGCGCCGCACCTCTCAGGTGCGCTACGCGAGCTTTCTCCCGGCGACTTGACCCGAAGCCAACCGATATCGGCTGGCTTGTGCCCTTTGTCGTGCCCTTGTTTGGCACCGTGGGGCATTGCATCCTGAAAGAAGTAAATATGAATTTCGATACCCTGGGCCTGCATGAAGTTCTGGCCCGTGCTGTTGCCGACGCTGGCTACACCGAAACCACCGAAGTCCAGTCCCGCGCCATTCCGCTGGGCCTGAAGGGCGCCGACCTGATGGTGTCCTCGAGCACCGGCAGCGGCAAGACCGCCGCCTTCATCCTGCCGGCCCTGCAAGGCATACTGGACGCACGTGCCGACAATGACACGCGCCGCGAAAAGGGCGTGGTCTATGGCCCGCGCGTTCTCGTGCTGTGCCCGACCCGCGAACTGGCGATGCAAGTTGCCAAGGCCGCCAGCACCTACGGCCGCCATGTGCAAGGCCTGCGCGTTGCCACCGTCCTGGGTGGCGTGCCTTATCCCCTGCAAATCAAGGCGCTGCGTGGCCCCCTGGACATCCTGATCGCCACTCCGGGCCGTCTGCTGGACCACCTGCAAAGCGGCAAGGCCGTGCTCGACAACGTGCAGATGCTGGTGCTCGACGAGGCCGACCGCATGCTGGACATGGGCTTCATTGACGACATCCGCACCATCGCCGACCGCGTGCCCGCGACCCGTCAGACCGTGATGTTCAGCGCGACCTTCGCCGGTCACGTTGGCCGTCTGGCTCAAGACCTGCTGCGCAACCCGGAGCGCGTCGAAGTGTCGTCGCACACCGATACGCACGAGAACATCGAGCAGCGCCTGCACTGGGCCGACAGCAGCTCGCACAAGGATCAGCTGCTGGAGCATCTGCTGGCCGACAAGTCGCTGGATCAGGCGGTGGTCTTCACCAGCACCCAGCGCGACGCCGACTGGCTGGCCGAGCGCCTGTATGAGATCGGCCACTCGGTCGCGCCTCTGCATGGTGGCATGCCCCAGGGCCGCCGCAACCGCACGCTGATGGCCCTGCGCCGCGGCGAACTGCGCGTCCTGGTCGCCACCGACGTTGCCGCCCGCGGTATCGACGTACCGACGATCAGCCATGTCATCAACTACGGTCTGCCGATGAAGGCCGAGGACTATGTGCACCGCATTGGCCGTACCGGCCGTGCTGGCCGCAATGGTCTGGCCGTGACCCTGGCCGAGCGTGGCGATGTGTCGATGATCCGCCGCATCCAGCAGTTCACGACGCAGAACATTCCGGCTGGCGTGATCGAAGGCCTCGAGCCCAAGATGCCTGAGCCGCGCATGTACGCTGCCCGTCCGGAAGGCGCAACGCGCCCGGCCGGCAAGCCCTATGGCAACAAGCCCAGCTACGGTGGCAAGCCGAGCTATGGCGCCAAGGCCGGCTTCGGAGGCAAGCCATCGTTCAACAAGTCGGGCGGCGCGCCGTTCAACCGTGATGGCGGTGCTCCGTTCAACCGCGAAGGCGGCGAATCGCGCTTTGCCCCGGCTCCGGGCGCTGGCGACAGCCGCCGTGGCGCCGGTTTCGGCGACCGTGCCGCCCCGCGTGGCGACAGCTTCGGCGGCGACCGTGGTCCTCGCGGTGCCGGTGGCCCGGGTGCTCGCACCCAGCGTCCGCGTACCGGTGGCTACAGCCGCTAAGCAACCGATCAGCGCTGCGGCGCTGCGGTGAACAAGAAGGGCTCGCTTGCGAGCCCTTTTTTCATGGCCGGTCGATCAGGGCAGCCAGGCGCTGCACTTGCTCGTCGCTGAGCCGGCCGGCCTCGCGCGCCAGGCCCAGTTGCCGCCGCGACAGTGCCCGGTAGAAAGAGCCATGCTCGCCGCCCAGCGCATCGAAGGCGGCCAGATGGGCGCCGACCACGCCGGCATCCCCGCGCGAGATCGGCCCGGCCAGTGCGCCGGCCAGTCCACGAGCCTGAGCCGACTGCAAGGTGCCCTTGGCCAGCGGCAACAGCGCCTCCAGGGCCAGTTCTTGCGGCAGGCCGATGCGGGCCCAGACCTGTACCGCCTCGTCCAGCATCGAGAGCAGAAAGCTCGCCGCGAAGCTGGCGGCGCCATGGTAGGCGGCGCGTGTGCCCGGCTGCAGCTGCAACGGCTTCATGCCCAGGCCCAGCGCCAGCCTTTGCAGCTCGGCCTGCAGCACCGGTTCCGCTTCGATTGCCACCGCGCTGCCATGCAGCAACTGCAGCGCCAGCGCGGGATCCGAGAAGATCTGCAGCGGATGAAAGCCGCCGACCCGAGCGCCGGCCTGCGCTGCGGCATCCAGCGCACTCAGCTCGGTGGCACCGCTGCAATGCACGACCGCCTGGCCGGCGCGCCAGGGCAGGGCCGCGCACAGCGGCGCGATCGCATCGTCGGGCACGCACAGGAACACCAGCTCGGCGGCTGCTGCGGCCTGCTCGGGCACCATCGCCTGGCAGCCGGGCAGGCGCGCCGCCAGCGCTTCGGTGGTCGCGGCAGAGCGGCTGGCCACGGCCACCACCGCCTCGCCCTGCGCGCCCCAGGCCAGGGCCAGGGTCTGGCCCAGCCGGCCCAGGCCGATCACGGCAATTGTCATTGGCGGCCTCAGTTGCGTGCGTGAGTCAGCATGTAGTCCTGCAGGCCGGGCAACTCGGGCAGATGGCCGGCCAGCGTGCTGAGCTTGGGACCGCCGCGATTGGCTCGGGCGGTGCAGACGAAACGCCATTCCTGGCGGCCGTCGCAGTATTCGATCGTGATCGAGCCGCTGGCCAGGCGGTAGCCCTGGGCATGGATGAAGTGGCGCAGGTCGGCCTCGTTGAATTGCGCGCCGACCTGGCTGCGCAACATCACGCCGATGGCCGGGTGCGAGGGCAGCCACATCTCCAGCCGCGAGCCCCACATCATCAGGCTGGCGCAGAGCAGGGTCAGCATGATGGCGGCGAAATAAAAGCCTATGCCCACCAGCACGCCTATGGCCGAGGCCGACCAGATCGAGGCGGCGGTGGTCAGGCCGCTGATGCTCATGCCCTCTTTCATGATCACGCCGGCGCACAGAAAACCGACGCCGGTGACCACGCCCTGGATGACACGGGTGGGGTCCGAACCCACCGGCGGCAGCACGCCGCCCATCATGCCGCCATACCACTGGCCGGGGAAGGCCAGCAGTATCACCAGGCCGGCCGAGGCCACGCAGACCAGCGCATAGGTGCGCATGCCGGCGGCGCGGCCGTGGTAGCTGCGCTCATAGCCCAGCAGCAGACCCAGCGCAGCGGCCCCGGCCAGATGCAGCAGTATCAGCAGATTGACCTGCCACTGCTGCGCCGACCAGTAGCTCAGCAGGTGCGAGGTGTCGAGCAGGTTCATGAGGGGTTCCGTGCCGGTGGGAGTGCCAGGTCACGATAACCGATAGCTAGGGCCTTTGACAGCCCCAGGGCCGGGCCGGGCTCAGACGGCCAGCAGTTCCACTTCGAACATCAGCGTGGCATTGGGCGGGATCACGCCGCCGGCGCCGCGCGCGCCATAGCCCAGCTCGGGCGGGATCACCAGCAGGCGGGTGCCGCCGACCTTCATGCCCTGCACGCCCTCGTCCCAGCCACGTATCACCATGCCGGCGCCCAGGGAGAACTGGAAGGGGTCGCGACGGTCCTTGCTGGAGTCGAACTTGGCGCCCTTGGTGCTGTTGTTGTAGAGCCAGCCGGTGTAGTGCACGGTGACGTTCTGGCCGGCTTGCGCCTCGGCACCGGTGCCTTCGACGGTATCTTCGTATTGCAGGCCGCTGGGGGTGGTGTTCATGGGGGTTTCCTTCATATGCGGAGCACGGGGCTCCAGGGTGCAGGGTGACTCAAGGGCGGTGATCATGCCATTGCTTTGCCCAGGCCTGCGTGGCGCTGAGCAACCAGTCGCCCAGCGTGGTGTCTGCCGGGGTGTCGAACTGCAGGCCCAGCGTCTGCGCGGCGGCGCGCAGCGCGGGCAGCGGGTCGTCCAGCTCCAACGCCGCCGCGCCGTTCTGCTTGGACAGCTTCTCGCCGTTCTCGCCCAGCACCAGCGGGGTGTGCAGGTATTTTGGGGTGACGAAGCCGAACACCCTTTGCAGGTGGATCTGGCGCGGCGTGTTGTCGGCCAGGTCTTCACCTCGAACGATATGGGTGATGGCCTGCTCGGCGTCGTCCACCACCACGGCCATCTGGTAGGTGAACAGGCCGTCGGCACGCTTCAGGACAAAGTCGCCGACGTCGAGGGTCAGGTCTTGCTGTTGGGCACCGAGGCGCCGGTCGTTCCACTGAATGGTCACCGGTTCGTCGCTGCTCACGCTGACGGTGGTGCGCACGCGGGTGGCGGTGGCGGGCTTGCCGTGCACGCCGTGGCGGCAGGTGCCGGGGTAGGCCAGCTCGGTGTGGCGGGCGGCGACCCGGCCCTGTGCTTCGAGTGCAGCGGCAATCGCCTTGCGGCTGCAGCCGCAGGGGTAGACCCAGCCTTGGCTGTGCAGTTGTCCTAGCTTGCGCACATAAAGCGCGCTGCGCCGCGATTGGTACACCGGCGGCTCGTCGGGGAACAGGCCGCACTGGGCCAGCTGCCGCATGATGGTCAGGTCAGCGCCTGCTACGCTGCGTGGGCTGTCGACATCTTCCATGCGTACCAGCCAGCGGCCTTTGAGCGCGCGGGCGTCCAGCCAACTGGCCAGGGCGGCGACCAGGGAGCCGGCGTGCAGCGGGCCGGTGGGTGAGGGCGCAAAGCGACCGATGTAGCGGTGTTGCGGTTTGGTAGGTATCACAGCAAAAGTCCTTCATGTTGTTCGACCAGGGCCTTGCGCGTGGTGGCGCTGCCCAGCTGCTGCAGCCACCAGGCCAGCGCCCGGCCGGGCGGATGGCCGGTGTTGCGCCAGGAGTAATGCAGATTGGCGCTGCGCCGGCCGCTCTCGGTGGCCTTGATGCGCAGGCGCCCGGCCTCGACATGGCGGCGCACCATCGGTTCGGGGATGGAGCCGCAGCCCAGGCCGCGCAGCTGAGCCTCCAGCTTGGCCGCCATCGAGGGCAGGGTCAGCACGTCCTGGCCGGGCATCACGCCTATGGTCATCGCGTCCAGCGTGCGGGCGGTGTCGGCCACGGCGACGATGCGGTGCTGGGCCATCTGCGCCAGGGTCAGCGGCTCGGGCGCATCGGCCAGCGGATGGTGGGGGGCGACGCAGAACACGAAGTCCAGCTCGCCCAGCGGCTCGGAATGCACGGCGCTGCTCTGCACATTGCTGGCGCCAGTGCCTATGGCCAGATCGGCCTGGCCGGAGATCAAAGCCTCCCAGGTGCCGGACATGACCTCGTTGCGCAGCTTGATGCGGGTGGGCACATTGCCGCCGTCCTCGACTCGCAGTTCGTAGAAGGCGGCGATCAGATCGAACAGCGCGCGGCGGGCCAGTGCGTCATCGACGGCGATGGTCAGCTCGGTCTCCCAGCCGGTGGCCACGCGGCGCACCCGATTGGCCACCGCATCAATCTCCTGCAGCAGGCGCCGGCCCTCGTTGAGCAGCTCATGGCCGGCGGCGGTCAGGGTTGCCTGGCGCGAGCCGCGGTCAAACAGCAGCACGTCGAGCGCATCCTCAAGCTGGCGCACGCTATAGGTCAGGGCCGAGGGCACCTTGCCCATGTCGCGGGCGGCGGCGGCAAAGCTGCCGGTGCGGGCGATGGTGTCCATCATCGCCAGGGCTTCGGGCGTGAGGACATTTCGTCTATCGGTGGAGGACATGGAGGATGTGGGGCTGCGGGCAGGCGTTCATCTTATTTGAACGAAGGCTTCAAGTCCGGTCCACCGCCAGTTTCAGGCCCGGCACTACATTGGATTCATACCCCAACACCACCGGAGAACGACCATGATGGAACTGATCAAGTCCTGCGACCGCGGCCATGCCGACCATGGCTGGCTCAACTCCTTCCACAGCTTTTCGTTTGCCGACTACTTCGACGCCAAGCGCATGGGTTTCGGCAATCTGCGCGTCATCAACGAGGACCGCATCGCCCCTGGCACCGGCTTCGGCTCGCACGGCCACCGCGACATGGAGATCGTCAGCTATGTGCTCGACGGTGAGCTGGCCCACAAGGACAGCATGGGCAATGGCACGGCTGCTGGCGCCGCCGGCGTGATACGCCCCGGCGACGTGCAGCGCATGAGCGCAGGCCGCGGCGTGGTGCATAGCGAGTTCAACAACGCGCCGCAGCAGACCCACTTCCTGCAGATCTGGATACTGCCCGACGAAAAGAACATTGAGCCCGGCTACGAGCAGAAGCAGTTCAGCGAGGCCGACAAGCGCGGTCGCCTGCGACTGGTCGCCGCCCCCGATGGCCGCGACGGCGCGGTGACGATTCACGCCGATGCCAGCATCCGCGCCGGCCTGTTCGACGGCGCCGAGACCGCCGAGCTGACGCTGGATCCGCAGCGCCTGAGCTATGTGCACCTGGCCCGTGGCGAGCTGACCGTCAACGGCCAGACGCTGAAGACCGGCGATGCACTGCAACTGCGTGGCGAGACGCGGCTGCGCATCGCTGAAGGTAAGCAGGCCGAGGTGCTGGTGTTCGATCTGGCGGCCTGAATGGTCCGGCCCCCGGCAGGCCGGGGTAAGCTTGCGGCATGAACTCCCTGTTCGCAATCGTCCACTTCCTGCCGCTGGCCGACTGGCTGGCGCTGGGCCTGTTCTTCATTGCCTGGATTGGCTATGCGCTGGTGGCCAAACGCTGGGCGCTGAGCAAGGGGTCTCTGCTGGCGGCGACGAACCGGATACGCCGGCAGTGGATGATCCAGGTCACCTACCGCGAGGTCAGGGTGGTGGACGGCGTGGTGGTGCAGAACCTGTCCACCAGCCCGTCCTTCTTCGCCTCGACGACCATACTGATCATCGGCGGCCTCTTGGCCGTGCTGGGCGCCAGCGACAAGGCCAGCGAGCTGGTGCGCGAGCTTCCCTTTGCGGCGCGCACCACCGGCCTGGTGTTCGACTTCAAGCTGGTGCTGCTGGCGGCGATCTTCGTCTATGCCTTCTTCCGCTTCACCTGGAGCATGCGGCTCTACACCTTCGGCACCCTGCTGGTCGCCTCGGCGCCCAGCGAGGTGATGTTCGAGCATGAGGGCATGGCCGCCCGCGAGGCCTTCGCCGACCGTGCCGGCCGCGTCGTGGCCATCGCCGCCGAAACCTTCAACGACGGCCTGCGCGCCTACTACCTGGCCTTTGCCGCCGTCGCCTGGTTCTTCTCCAGCTGGGCCTTCATGGGCGCGACCTTGGGCGTGATCTACATCCTCTACCAGCGCGAGTTCCGCTCGGAGGTGCTGGAGATCTTGCGTGAGGCATGACGGCAGCGCGGGCGAGGCCATGGTCGAGATCGAGCTGAAGTTCCAGGTGCCAGTGGAGCGTCGCGCGGCCGTGGGGCGGGCGGTCGCCACGTCCGGTGCACGCACGACTCACCTGCGCGCCCAGTATTTCGATACACCCGACCGCCGGCTGGCCCGGGCCGGTTTTGCGCTGCGCCTGCGCCAGGAGGACCAGGTCTGGGTGCAGACGCTGAAGGGCCGTGGCGACGGCCGACTGGCACGCCTGGAGCACGAGGTCGCACTGGGCGAGCAAACGGATGTGCCGATGCTGGACATTCGGCACCATGCGCAGACCCCGGTCGGTCAGGCTCTGCTGGCCGCGCTGGGCAAGCAGGTGGGCGCGCTGCAGGCGGTTTTCGAGGTCGATGTGCTGCGCACGCACCGCATCGTGCGCAGCCTTGGCAGCCGGGTGGAGCTGGCGCTCGATGTGGGCGAGATACGGGCCGGTACATCGCGGCTGGAAGTGCATGAGCTTGAGTTCGAGCTCAAGTCCGGCACTCTGGAGGGCTTGATAGCCCTGGCCTCGCGCTGGGTGGGGCGGCAGGGGCTGTGGCTGGATGTGCGGACCAAGTCAGAGCGCGGCGATCGACTGGCGCGGGGCCTTGCTTGCGGCCCCGTCGTCCAGGCCCGCCCGCCATCGTTGACCGCCGACATGGACGCGGACTCGGCACTTCGCGCGATCACGGCGGTGTGCCTGGAGCAGATACTGCCCAATGTGGCCGAACTTGCCTCTGGTGCGGGCAGCGCCGAGCATCTGCACCAGGCCCGCGTCGGTATGCGCCGCCTGCGCAGCGCCTTGCGCTTGTTTGGCGGCTCCGACGAGCCTGTCTGGGTGCCGCTGCTCGCGGCCTTGGCTCAGCGGCTTGGCGCAGCGCGCGATCGCGATCTGATGGCCCGCTCGCTGCAACCCCTGCTGCTCGCCGCTGGCGCCCCGCTGGCCGAACTGCCGATTGCAGCGCAGACCGACGATGCGGCACAGGCGCTGCGCGATGCCGGTTGTAATCTGTTGCTGCTGGAGCTGCTGCGGTTCGCACATGGCGGCGGAGCAGGCATCGTGCCGCAGACATCGTTCGCGGCGATGGCTGAGGCACGCATCAAGCGGCTGCATGGCCAGCTGCGCAAGGACGCCGCCGCCTTCCACGACATGGACGATGCCGAGCGCCATCGCACCCGCAAACGGCTGAAGCGCCTGCGCTATGGGGTTGAATTCGTCTCGGCTCTGTACCGGGGCAAGGCGGTCAGGCGCTTTCTGGCCGGTATCCGCCCGGCGCAGGAGGCGCTGGGTCGGTACAACGACCTCTGCGTGGCAGAGGAAGCGTTCCGCCAGCAGGTGCAGACAGATCCGCAGGCCTGGTTTGCCGTGGGCTGGCTGTCGGCGCAGCGTGAGCCTTTGCGTGAGACGGCGACGCAGGCCTTGCGCGAAGCCGTGGCGACGAAGCCGCCTACTTCAAGCCGCCGCTGAGGAACTGCTGCAGGCGCTGGCACTGCGGGCGCAGCAACACCTCGCGCGGATCGCCTTCTTCCTCGACCACGCCCTGGTGCAGGAACAGCACATGGTTCGACACCTCGCGGGCAAATCCCATCTCGTGGGTGACGACAATCATCGTGCGGCCCTCGGCGGCGAGGTCCTGCATGACCTTCAGCACCTCGCCGACCAGCTCCGGGTCCAGCGCCGAGGTCGGTTCGTCGAACAGCATCACCTCGGGGTCGACGGCCAGCGCGCGGGCAATCGCCACGCGCTGCTGCTCGCCGCCGGACAGCTGGGCCGGATAGACGTCCTGGCGGTGCGACACCCCGACCCGGGCCAGCAGGGCCTTGGCCCGCTCCAGCGCCTGGGCCTTCGGCTGGCCCAGCACATGGACCGGGGCCTCGATCACGTTCTCCAGCACGGTGCGGTGCTGCCAGAGGTTGAAGTTCTGGAACACCATCGCCAGGCGTGCGCGCCACAGCTGCAGCTGCTTGGCGTCGCTGGCGCGAAGGCTGCCGTCGCGATCGCGTTCCAGCTTGAGGCTCTCGCCGCCCAGCGTCAGTTTGCCCTCGTGCGGTTGCTCCAGCAGGTTGATGCAGCGCAGAAAGGTCGATTTGCCCGAGCCGCTGGAGCCGATCAGGGTGATCACGTCGCCCTTCTGGGCGGTCAGAGAGACGCCGCGCAACACCTCGCGCTCGCCGAACTTCTTGTGCAGGTTTTCTACGATCAGGCTGGGCGTGGTCATGCTCGATTTCTTCTTAGCTGCCCAGCAAATTGCCGGTACGTGTGGCCTGCGCGCCGGCCACCTTGGCGATCTTGGTGCCGGCGCTGGCAAAGCGGCCGCTGATATGGGCGTACATGACGCCATCAACGGGGGTCTTGATCTCGGTCACCTGGCCGCTTAGCGGGTCGATCAGCTCGGCCACCACCTCGCCGGCACGCAGCAGTGTGCCGGGCTCGACCAGAAAGGTCAGCAGGCCGCTGGTGGGTGCGGCCAGCGGCACCGAGCCGGCCAGCGGTGTGGCCGGGTGCAGCAGCGGCGGCAGGGTAGGTGCCGGTCCCTTGAGCACGCCGCGATGACGCAGGAAATCGATGATGCCGTCGGCGTCCTTGGCGGCGAGCCCATGGTTGACGTCGCGATTGCCGCGCAACTCCACCGTCACCGACAGGCAGGCCGGCGGAATCGGGTAACGGCCGGCGAAGCGCTCCGACAGCTGCCACCAGATCTTCGAGCAGGCCTCGTCGAACGGTTCACCGCCCGACTCCTTGGCCAGCAGGGTGGCGTGCGCACCCAGACAGCGGGCCAGCGGCTCGCATTGCTGCCACAGATCGGTACCGGTGTAGAGGTGCAGCACGGCCTCAGCGTCGCAGTGCAGGTCCAGCACCACCTCGGCGTCCATGCTCAGGCCCAGCAGCGTACGGCGCAGATGCTGCAGTTCGGTGGTGGCGGGCAGGGCGGCAATGCAGTCGCGCAGCGCCTGGCGTATCACTGCCACATTGCTCAGTGCGTCGTCGCCCAGCCTGGACTCGATGCGCGCGGCCACCGCCTCGGCAAGGTCGCCGTAGTGCCGGTTGAAGTTCTCGCCGGTGTTCAGCTCGAAGCGACCCAGGGCACTGCCGAGCACCCACTGCGACAGGCCGATCGGATTGGCCACCGGCACCAGCGCGATCTGACCCTGGATCTGGCCCTGGGCTTCAAGCTTGTCCAGCCGCTGGCGCAGATGGTGGGCCACCAGCATGCCCGGCAGCTCGTCGGCGTGCAGCGAGGCCTGGATATAGATCTTGGGGCCGCTTCCCTCGCCGTAGTGCAGGCTGATCAGCTCGCGCTGCGTGCCCAGCGTGGCGCTCGGCAGCGGATGTTTGACGGTACGCATGGTGGTGGCCTGGGGTTCAGCGCGGCAGCAGCGGCTTCAGCCAGCGGGCCTCGGCTGCATGGAACAGGCCCACCAGGGCCGAGGTCATGACGAAGTACATCAGCGCCGCCATGATGAAGGCCTCGAAGGGCAGGTAGTGGGTGGAGTAGGTCTGGCGTGCGGCGCTGGTCAGGTCCAGCAGGGTGACGACGCTGGCCAGCGAGGTGCCATGCAGCATGAAGATCACCTCGTTGCCATAGGCCGGCAGCGAGCGGCGCAGCGCCGAGGGCAGGATGATGCGGCGGAACATCACGCTGCGCGACATGCCCAGCGCCTTGGCCGCCTCGATCTCGCCGGCCGGCAACGCGCGGATCGCGCCGGCAATGATCTCGACCGTGTAGGCACAGGTGTTGATCGCAAAGGACAGGCAGGCGCAGAACCAGGCCGACTGCAGCCAGGGCCACAGCCAGCTGTCGCGCACCAGCTCGAACTGCGCCAGGCCGTAATAGATCAGGAACAGTTGCACCAACAACGGCGTGCCGCGGAACACATAGGTGAACAGCGCCACCGGCTTGCTGAGCCAGGGGTTGTGCAGCGTGCGCAGCACGGCCAGCGGAATGGCGAACAGCAGGCCGAAGGCCAGCGAGATGGCCAGCAGCTCGACCGTCGTCACCGCACCGGTGAAGTACTTGGGCAGGGCCTCGATGATGGGCGCGAAATTCATAGCCGGCTGGCCTTCACGCCTATGGACAGGCGCTGCTGCGCCCGGTTGAAAAGGAATTCGGAGACACTGGTGAAGGCCAGGTAGATCACCGCCACCGCGCCGTAGAAGACGAAGGGCTCGCGGGTGGCGCCTGCCGCCAGGCCGGCCCGGTTCATCATGTCGCTCAGGCCTATCACCGAGACGATGGCTGTGCTCTTGATCAGCACCAGCCAGTTGTTGAACAGCGCCGGCAGTGCATGGCGCATCATCTGCGGCCAGGTGATGCGCAGCAGTACCTGGGCCGGGCTCATGCCGAAGGCGATGCCGGCCTCGCGCTGGCCCGGCGGCACGGCCAGAAAGGCGCCGCGGAAGGTCTCGGTCAGGTAGGCGCCGAAGATGAAGCCTATCGTCAGCACGCCGGCCACGAAGGGATTGATGTCGATGTATTCGGTGTGGCCCAGCCGTTCGGCGATGTCATTCACCGCCACCTGGCCACCGAAGAAGATCAGGAGCATCAGCACCAGGTCCGGCACACCGCGGATCGCGGTGGTGTAGACCTGGGCCGATGTGCGCAAGAAGCGCGAACGCGACAACTTGGCGATCGCCCCCACAAGGCCCAGCAGGACCGCGATCAGCAGCGAAAGCAGGGCCACGCAGAGCGTGATCCAGGCACCTTCGAGCAGGCTCGTGCCATATCCGTGCAACATGGGGGCTGGGTCGTCTTACTTGGGCAGGATGTCGTACTTGAAGTACTTGTCGGCCAGGGCCTTGGTGGCGCCGCTGGCACGGTGGGCGGCAATCGCGTCATTGAACTTCTTCACCAGCGCCGTATCGGCCTTGCGCACCGCCACGCCGACGCCGTCACCGAAGAACTTCTTGTCGGTGAAATCGGGGCCTGTGAAGCCGAAGCCCTTGCCGGCCGGTGTCTTCAGGAAGCCGTCATCGGCGGCGACCGAGTCGGCCAGGGTGGCATCGATGCGGCCGGCGGCCAGATCCAGAAACACCTCGTCCTGCTTGGTGTAGCGCTTGATCTCGCTTTGCTTGAAGGTCGCGGCTGCGAAGGTTTCATGGATGGTGCCGCTCTGCACGCCGATCTTCTTGCCCTTCAGGCCGGCGGCGGTGCCGTCCAGCTTCGTACCCGTCTTGGCCACCAGGCGTGCCGGGGTGCTGTAGTAGGCATTGCTGAAGGCCACGGCCTTCTTGCGCTCGTCGGTGATGGACACCGAGGCGATGATGGCGTCGAACTTCTTCGCCTGCATGGCCGGGATCAGGCCGTCGAAATCCTGCTGCACCAGCGTGCACTCAGCCTTCATCTGGGCGCAATAGGCCAGGGCCAGGTCGATCTCGAAGCCCTTGAGCTTGCCGTCTGCGCCGACTTCGCTGAAAGGAGGATAGGCACCCTCCACGCCAATGCGGATCTTTTTCCAGTCGGGCGCCTGGGCCTGGGCAGCGAAGCTGCTGACGGCCAGGGCGAGCAGGGCAGCGATATGACGTCGTTGCATGGGTATCCTCCGAAGGTTGAAAAAAGGCATTGTGTGCTGGATTCCCGGGCTTGCCGAGCGGGCTGTGAATTTTATGTGACGCTCGGCAACAACCCTTATTGCCATCGCTGCCGGGGCTACAACCGGGCCAGAAAGGCCTTCAAGGCCAGCACCGTTTGCGCGGGGTCTTCCTCCTGCGGCACATGGCCCAGGGTGTCGAAGACCTTGAGTTCGCTGCCGGCGATCTCGCGCTTGAAGCGGTCGCCGTAGGCCGGCGGTATCAGCCGGTCCCGGCCGCCCCAGAGGATCAGCGTCGGCTGCTTCAAGCTCGGGATCTGGTTGGCATAGCGGCCCGGCTCCAGCTGGGCCATGCGCTGCGTCAGCGCCTCGCGGTTGCCCTCGCGGACCGCCATCTCGAAGTATCGATCGACCAGTTCACTGTCCACCTTGCCCGGATCGCCGTAGACATTGCGCACGCTCTGCTCGACCAGCTTGCGCGGCAGGATGCCGGAGATCAAATAGCGCGCGCCCGGCAGGCGGGCCAGCTGGAAGCTCAGCGGTATCGACTCGGGCTGAAAGTCATAGCCGCCAGCATCGACCAGCACCAGCGCCTTGACCCTGGCCGGTGCGCTGGCGGCCACCTGCCAGGCGATCTCGCCGCCCAGCGAGTTGCCGCCTATCACCACCTGATTCAGCTTCAGATGGTCCATCAGTGCCAGCACAAAGCGCACATAGGTCGGGTCGCTGTAGTCGCCGCTGCCGTTGGGCCCGGTCAGGCCGAAGCCCGGCAGGTCGAAGCTGATGACGCGACGGGTGGGCTGCAGCTCGCGCACCCAGCCCTCCCAGGTGTGCAGGCTGGCCGAGGTGCCGTGTATCAGCACGATGGGCGTGGTATCGGTCCTGGGGCCCTGGTCGCGCAGATGGACCAGCTGGCCGCCCAGGTCGATGAACTCGGACGGCGGCGGCGCCCAGCGCGGCACCAGGCTCTGCACCGGCCGCTCGGGCGCGCGGGACAGGCCCACACCCAGGGCCAGCAGCAGAATCAATAACCCTGCTGCACGCAGCAGCCAAGTCGCGATCATGTCTTGGCGTTGGCCGGGGGCAGGCTGTAGCCCGGGTTCGGCCTGCCGACGGGCTCGGGCTCCAGGCTGGGCGCCAGCGCCTCGCGCTCGTCGAACACAAAGCAGCTGCCGTGGTAGTGGGCGCCGCCGGTGTCCTCGAAGTACTTCAGGATGCCGCCATCGAGCTGATAGACCGGGCTGCCCAGGTTCTGCTCCTGCAGATAGATGGCGGCCTTCTCGCAGCGTATGCCGCCGGTGCAATAGCTGACCACGGTCTTGCCGCGCAGCTCCTCGCGGTGGGCCTGGACGGCGGCCGGGAAGTCGCTGAATTTGTCGATGCGCCAGTCGATCGCGCCATCGAAGCCGCCATAGTCCACCTCGAAGGCATTGCGGGTGTCCAGCGTCACCACCGGCCGGCCCTCGTCGTCATGGCCCTGAGCCAGCCAGCGGGCCAGATCCTTGGGCGCCAGGGCGGGGGCGCGCGCCTGCTGGTCTGGCCTTATGGTCGGGTGGTTCATGCGGATGATCTCGCGCTTGATCTTGACGAACAGGCGGCGGTAGGGGATCTCGCGGGACCAGCTTTCCTTCGGGCTCAGATCGGCCAGCCGCGGGTCCTGCCGCAGATGGGCAAGGAACTGGCGCATCGCCAGCGCCGGGCCGGCGATGAAGATATTGATGCCTTCCTCGGCCAGCAGCACGGTGCCGCGTATGCCCAGCTCGGTCGCCAAGGCCTTGTAGCCGGCGCCCAAGGCGGCGCAATCGGGCAGACCCACAAACTTGTAGGTCGCGTAGTTCAGGATGGGGGTGTCGGGGTTCTCTTGCACGGGCGCTATTGTAGGCAGGCGCCTCCTGCCGGGCCTTGCGCCCTGTCAGGGCGCGGGCTTGTTGCGCACCGGTACCGTGGCATTGCACAGATTGATGTGGCCGGGGTTGTGGACAAACCATTCCTCGCGGCGGTCACGCCGGGCGGCCAGCAGTTGCTGCCACAGCGGCGTGTCGGTGCGCAGCACCTGCAGGGCCGGGCGCTCGGCCTCGGGCAGGTCGGCCAGCAGCTGCGTGCTGCGGATGGCGGTGCGCTGCTCGGGCTTGTCATAGAAGCCCATATTCGGGCCGCCGCGCGGCAGGCCCGACAGCAGCTCCATGCCTTTCAAGACACGGCCGACCAGGGTGATGTTCAGGTCCAGCCCGCGCGGGGCCTGGCCGATCACGACGTACAGCTCGGCGCCGGTGCTGCTGTCAGGCGGGTTGTTGCGGCCGGCGCCGACCATGCCATAGCAATGGGCCAGCCAGGCCCGGCCTTTCTTCGGATCGGCGGCCACCGGCATGCCATCAACAAAACCGGTCACCGGTGCCCAGCCATCGGTATCGGGCAGCTTGGTCAAGGGCAGGCCCCTCAAGGCGACATCAAACTCGGCCGGCACATGCTTTGCAGCCGTGCCCAAGGGCTTGGCCCGCTCGGTGTTCTCGGCGTCGGGGTCGCCCCACTGGGTGACAAAGTTGTCCTGCACCCGCAGGATGGCCAGGCCATCGAAATAGCGCTCCTTGGCCAGGGTGCGGATATTGGCGCTGTGCCTGGGCGCAAATCGAGGTGCCAGCTCGATGATGACCTGGCCGCTGTCGAGCTGCATCAGCAGGGTGTTGCTGGGGTCCAGGCCGCGCCAGTCCTGCGGTTTGGATTGGGCGATCAGCTCGCCTGCGCCGAGTCTGGGTTCTGGCTTCGCTGCCGCCTTCTTGGTCGCAGCATGGGCGCCGACGCTTCCGGTGCAGCAGAGCAGGGCGACAAGAAATCGGGTGGTCTTGGCGTGCATGGGGCGATCCTGTGGGGCGGTGGCGCGGGAGCATAGCAGTGGCTGGTTGGATTTCCTTGGCTGGTTACGGCTGGTGGCGGCGCAGGCACAGCCCCGCCAGCCACCGGGCTTCAGTGCGTGGGTCGAACGGGCCTTGGCCCGCCCGACTGCCTTGCAGTGCTCGCAGCTTGGGCCGGGCGCATAACTCGCGCCCGTTCGCATCGCTCACTAAGCTCGGACAAACGCGCCCAGTTAGTTTTGGGATCGCGCGCCAGGTCGCGCTGGCCCAAGCCGCTGCGCGCTTCAGCCCCGCACAGGCGCCCGTCGGCTGGCGGGGCTGTACCTGCGCGGAAACAGGGTGGCGTGGCAGGGAGGGGTGCCACCGGCGGTGCCGGCTCGCGTTGCGCCCCAGAGCCCTTTATTCCGGACTTGAAGCAAGTCAGCCCCCCCAGGGTCCGTAAAATCCCCTGATGTCATTTGTTCATCTGCGTACCCATACCGAGTTTTCCGTCGTTGACGGCACCTTGAGGATTGACGATGCCGTGTCGGCGGCGGCCAAGGACGGGCAGGTGGCGCTGGCCATCACCGATCTGGCCAATATGTTCGGCGGCGTCAAGTTCTACAGCGCCGCGCGCAAGAAGGGCGTCAAGCCGATTCTGGGCGCCGATGTCTGGATGGAGCCCGAGGGCGGGGACAAGCATCCCAGCCGACTGCTGCTGCTGGTGCAGTCGCACCGGGGCTATCTGAATCTGTGCGAGCTGCTGTCGCGGGCCTGGCTGACGAATGTGATTCGCGCCCAGGCCTGCGTGAAGTGGGAGTGGCTGGCCGAGCTGGGTGAGGGGCTGATCTGCCTGTCGGGTGCGCAGTACGGCGCCATCGGCATGGCCCTGCTGAGCCAGGATGCAGCGCGGGCCAGGAGCGTGGCCGAGCGGCTGGCGGACTGCTTCCCGCAGCGCTTCTACATCGAGCTGCAGCGTGCCGGCCTGGCCGGCCAGGAGGCGCTGGTGCGCGCCTCGGTGCCGCTGGCGGCCGAGCTGGGCCTGCCGGTGGTGGCCACCCACCCGGTGCAGTTCTCTACGCCCGAAGATTTCGAGGCCCATGAGGCACGCACCTGCATTGCCGAGGGCGAAACCTTGGGCAATCCGCGCCGGGTCAAGCGCTTCGCTCGCAGCCAGTACTTCCAGACCCAGGCGCAAATGGAGGAGCTGTTCGCCGACATCCCCTCGGCGATCGCCAATACCCAGCAGATCGCGCTGCGCTGCAATCTGAAGCTGACCCTGGGCAAGCCCTGCCTGCCGGACTTCCCGACGCCCGAGGTCAACGGCCAGCGCATGACGCCGGAGGAGTATTTCCGCCACACCAGCTTCGAAGGCCTGGCCGAGCGGATGCTGCTGCTCTACCCCGACGCGGCCGAACGCGAGCGCCAGAACCCCACCTACGTGGAGCGGCTCGAGTTCGAGATCAAGACCATCCTGAAGATGGGCTTCCCGGGCTACTTCCTGATCGTGGCGGACTTCATCAACTGGGCCAAGAACAATGGCTGCCCGGTGGGCCCGGGCCGGGGGTCGGGCGCGGGGTCACTCGTTGCCTACGCGCTGAAGATCACCGACCTGGACCCGCTGCGCTACAACCTGCTGTTCGAGCGCTTCCTGAACCCCGACCGCGTCTCGATGCCCGACTTCGACATCGACTTCTGCCAGGGCAATCGCGACCGGGTGATCGACTATGTGAAGGACAAGTACGGCCGTGACGCCGTCAGCCAGATCGCCACCTTCGGCACGATGGCCGCCAAGGCCGCGCTGCGCGACGTGGGCCGCGTGCTGGGCATGGGCTATGGCCAGGTGGACGGCATCGCCAAGCTGATTCCGGCGCCGCCCGGCAAGAGCGTGACCCTGGCGCGCCCGCCCGAGAAGCCCGACCCCGGCATCATCTACGCCCGCCTGGAAGCGCCCGAGATCGAGGAGCGCGAAAAGAAGGAAGAAGAGGTTGCCGAGCTGCTCTCGCTGGCAGAGCGCGTCGAGGGCATGGTGCGCAATATCGGCATGCATGCCGGCGGCGTGCTGATCGCGCCGGGCAAGATCACCGACTTCTGCCCGTTGTATATGCAGCCGGGTTCGAACAGCGCGGTGAGCCAGTACGACAAGGACGACGTCGAGGCCATAGGCCTGGTCAAGTTCGACTTTCTGGGGCTGGCGACCTTGACGATTCTGGAGATGGCCAAGGACTTCATCGTCATGCGCCATCCGGACCAGAAGGACTTCGACTTCGCCAAGATCGCGCTCACCGACAAGGCGACCTACAAGCTGCTGTCCGACGGCCTGACCGTCGCCGTGTTCCAGCTGGAAAGCCGCGGCATGCAGGGCATGTTGCGCGACGCCAAGCCCAGCCTGTTCGAGGACATCATCGCCCTGGTGGCGCTGTACCGGCCAGGCCCCATGGACCTGATTCCGTCCTTCTGCGCGCGCAAGCACGGCAAGGAAGAGGTCACCTATCCGCACCCGCTGATGGCCGAGGTGCTGAAGGAGACCTACGGCATCATGGTCTATCAGGAGCAGGTGATGCAGGTGGCCCAGCGCGTGGGCGGCTACACGCTCGGCGGCGCCGACCTCTTGCGCCGCGCGATGGGCAAGAAGAAGGTCGAGGAGATGGCCGAGCACCGCAGCATCTTTGCGGAGGGCGCGGCCAAGAACAATATCGCGCCGCCGCTGGCCAACGAAATCTTCGACCTGATGGAGAAGTTCGCCGGCTACGGTTTCAACAAGTCGCACGCCGCGGCCTACGCCCTGCTGGCCTATCACACCGCCTGGCTGAAGGTGCACTACCTGGCCGAATTCACCGCCGCGAATATGAGCGTGGCGATGGACGACACCGACAAGCTGAAGATCTTCTACGACGATGCCCTGGCCATGGGCCTGACCTTCGAGCCGCCCAATGTCAACACCGGCGTGCACCGCTTCTGGCCCGTAAGCGCCAAGGTCGTGCGCTACGGCCTGGGCGCGATCAAGGGCACGGGCCAGGGGGCGATCGAGTCCATCGTCAAGACCCGCGAGAGCGGCGGCCCGTTCACCAGTTTCTTCGATTTCTGCGCGCGTATCGACCGCAAGGCGGTCAACAAGCGGGTCGTCGAGGCGCTGATCAAGGGCGGTGCCTTCGACCTGATCGAGATCGACCGCGCGCGGCTGCTGGCCAGCGTGGCCCGCGGCTACACCCATGCCGAAACCTTGGAGGCAAATGCCGACCAGGGCGGCCTGTTCGACTTCGGCGACTCGCATGCCTCCTCGACGCAGGAGCCCGATCTGGTCGCGGCCGACACCTGGAGCATCAAGGAGCGGCTGAGCCTGGAGAAGACGGCGATCGGCTTCTATCTGTCGGGCCATCTGTTCGACCAGAGCGGCGACGAGGTGCGACGCATCGCCCGCCGCCGCATTGCCGATGCGGTGGACAGCCGAGAGCCGGTGATGCTGGCCGGCATCGTCAGCGATCTGCGCATCATCAACGGCAACCGCGGCCGCGTCGGCATCTTCAAGCTCGACGACAAGAGCGATGTGATCGAGGCGGTGGCGAATGAAGAGCTGCTCAACGCGAACCGCGAGACCCTGGCCGATGACGAGCTGATCATCGTTTCGGGCAAGGTGCAGAACGACCGCTTCTCCGGCGGCCTGCGGCTGAACGTGCTGCAGGTCTGGGATCTGGCCGGCGCGCGGGCCCGCTTCGGCAAGTTCCTGCGCCTGAAGGCCAATGGCGTGGCTCCGCCCATCGTCGAGGTGGTCAAGGCCTGGCCCCCGCGCCAGATCCAGACCGAGCAGGGCCCGCTGGCCCTGGGCCTGAGCCTGCGCCTGAGCATCAAACGCGAAGGCGCTTCGGCGGAGCTGGAGCTCGGCGACGACGCGCGCTTCTGGCCCTGCGACGAGGCCCTGGCCCGCTTCGCGGCGGCACAGCCCGAGGCGCCGCCGCTGATCGTCTACGAGGCGGGGGCCTAGATCAGCCAGTTGTGAGTTTGCTCATGCTCGTCGATCGGCTTGTGCAGCCAGGCTGACAGCAGTGCGGGCGCCACCTCGGCGCTGTGCATGGGCGGCGCGCTGGGCTGGGCCAGCAATGCTTCGCCCGGCTGGGCCAGCAGGTCGGCCAGGCCGGGCAGGTCTGCCGGTGCTGAACCAAACAGATGACGCTCGGGCGGGCTCGCGGTGGCGGCCCAGTCCAGGTTCAGTGCTGTGTCGACGGCAGGCGTTGCCGCTGGTGGCAGCATCTTCTGTAGCGTGAAGATGTCATGCGCGTGGGTGGGCTGGCTCTCGGACGGCGCCACGCCGATGCCGCCCAGATCGACAAAGCCGCTGGCGTGCATCGTCGGTGCGGCCAGCGGCTGAACATGGCTCATGTTCAGTGCCTGGCGTGTGGCCTCGGACATGGCGGCCACCGTCTCCGAGCGCAGCTGGTGCAACTGATCCACCGTCATCGCTGCCGCCTGAGCGGCGGTCATCGCGGCGGCCTGCACAGGGCTGAGCAGGGCGATGTCGGACGGACTCAGCGCCGCGAACTGCTGGCTGGCCAGCTGGCGGATCTGGCTGTCCTGCAGCGCCTGCACCTGGGCGCCGGTCAGCGCCTCGATCTGCTGCGGGCTCATGGCATTCAGCGCGCTTCCGCTGATCGCCTGCACCGCCGCGGTCGACAGCTGAGCGAGGCTGCCGTTCGACAGGGCGCGCCACTGCTCGGCATGCAGCAGCTCAAGCTGGCCCGGCTGAAGCGCAGCCACCTGGTCCGGTGACAGGGCGCGCAGTGCCTGGGTGCTCAGAGACTCCAACTGCTGGGCCGACCAGGCCTGCAACTGCTCGCCGTTCAGTCCGCGGATCTGGGCGCTGGCCAGCAGGGCTATCTGACCGGCGTTGAAGGCCGCTATCTGGCCGCCGCTGAAGGCACCCAGTTGCTGGGCGCTGAGGGTGGCGAGCTGCTGATCCGTCAGCGCGCCGATCTGCTCGCCGCGCAGTGCCTGCAGGTCGGCGTCATTGAGTTGCCTCAGGTCGGCCAGGCTGATGGCTTGCACCTGGCGTGGGCTCAAGGCGGCGATCTGGGCGGTGCTCAGCGCGTTGAACTGCTCCGGGCTCAGCGCCGCAATCGCCTGCGGGCTCAGGGCCTGGATCTGCGCCAGGCCGAGACCCGCCAACTGGCTGGCGCCCAGAGCCGCCGCCTGGGTGGCGCTCAGGGCACCGAGCTGGGCCGGATCGAACTGGTTGAGCAGCGCTGGCGGCAGCGTCTGCAGCACGGCCGGGGCCAAATACCGCAGCTGCTCGCCATCGAGTGCGTGCCATTGCGCGGGCGTCAGGCTCAAAGCTTGGGCGCTGCTGAGGGCCGCGATCTGCTCCGCACCCAGGGCAGCGATCACCTCGGTGCCGAGCACGCTCAAACGGTAGGCCGACAGAGCCGCGAACGAGGCTCCGCTGATCTGCGCGAATTGTTGCGGCGCCAGCGCCTGCAGCTGGGCGACGCTGAGGCTGGCAAAGGTGCTGGCCGACAGGCCGCCGAGCTGGGTGGCGCTGAACTGGGCCATTTGCTCCGGCGCCAGGCCTTCGAGCTGCTGAGCCGTGAGGCCCCGCATCTGAGCCACGTTCAGCGCGCGCAGGCTGGCGCTGCCCAGGGCCTGGAGGTCGGCCCGCTCCAGTGCGGCCACCTGGTCCGGGGCCAGCGCGGCGATCTGGCCCGGTGTGAATGCGGCCACCTGCTCTGGCTGCAAGGCGCGGATCATGGCCGTGCCCAGGCGTGCCAACTGATCGGGCGTCAGCGCCTGCCACTGGGCCGTGTTGAGTGCTGCCCACTGAGCGGCGCTCAGCGCCTGCAACTGCTCGGGCCGGATAGCGGCCAGCGCCTGTGGCGACAGCAGCGGCATGGCCTCGGCCGGCAGGGCCAGCAACTGCTCGGCGCTGAGGCGCGCCAGCTGGGCCGGGCTCAGCGCCTGGATCTGCCCGTTGCTCAGCGCGTGCACGGCAGCGGTGGACAGCGCCCCCAACTGCTCGGGCCGCCACTGCTCCAGGGTGCTGGCTGCGACGCCTGCCATCTGCGTGGCGCTCAGCGCCGCGATCTGCGCGCTGCCCAGCAGGGGCAGGGCGCTGTTGCTGAACTGGGCAATCTCCTCGCTGCTCAGCGAGGCCAGCGCCGCCGGTGACAGCGCGACGATGCCGGTGCTACCCAGCGCCGCGAGTTCGCGCAGGCCCAACGGGCCGACGGCGGCGGCACTCAGGCCGCTGATCTGGGCTGTGCTGAGCTGGCCCAGCAGCGGCTCGCCCAGCGCGCGCAGATCGGCGGCGTCGAAGGCCTTCAGTTGCGTGCTGCTCAATGCCGCCAGCTGCTGTGGCGTGATGGCGGCCATCGCGGTGCTGGACAGCGCAGCCACGGCGCCGAGCGCCTGCACCTGCTCGGGCGACAGCCGGGTCAGCGGGTCGGCGCTCAGTGCGCCGACCTGGGCACTGGTCAGCGCCCCCAGCTGGCCGGCACTCCACTGCGGTAGCTGGGCCTGCAGGGCCGGCAGATCGGCTGCGGGCAGGGCGGCAATCTGGCTGCTCGTCAGCGCGAGCTGCTGCGCTCCGGACAGGCTGGCGATCTGCGCCGTGCTCAGCGCGCTCAGCACCGCCGCCGGCAGGGCCTGGATCTGGCTCGGCGTGAAGGCCTGCAGCTGTATGGCGCTGAGCGCGGTCACCGGGGTGCCGCTCAGACCGGCCAACTGGCCGGTGCCCAGTGCCTGCAGCTGCTCGACCGTCAGGCTGCCCATTTCGCTGGCCGTCAGGCCGCGCAGTGCAGCGCTGCTCAAAGCGCCGAACTGCTCGGCGCTGAGTGCGCGCAGCTGTGCCGTCGTGAAGGTGCCAATGGCGTTGGCGGCCAGTCCGCCGAGCTGGCCGGCGGTCAGCCAGCCGATGTGCTGCGCACCCATGGCGCGCAGCTCGACGGCGCTGAGTGCGGCGATGTCGCGGCTCTCGATGGCCTGGAATTGCAGGCTGTCCAGCGCCAGGAACTGGGCCTTGCTCAGGCCACCGATCGCGCTGGCGCTGAGCGCCGCAATCAGCTCGGGCGGCAGTCGCTGCAACTGGGCCACGCTCAGGCCCTGCACCTGGCGTGCGCCCAGCTGTGACCACTGGTCATGGCGCAGCGCCTGCAGGGCGGCTTCGCCGAGGCTTGCCATCTGAGTGCCGCTGAGGGCGCCGAGCTGCTGGCCGCTCAGTGCGCGCCAGTCTTCCCCGCTGAGCGAAGCGAGCTGGCTCGGGCTCAGTGCCGCGATCTGGGTCGCGCTGAGGGCCTTCACCTGGTCGATGTCCAGGGCCTGGATCTGCTGGCTGCTGAAGGCCTGGATGGCGGTGGGCGCCAACGCCTGCACCTGGGCCGTGCCCAGCGCCGCCAGCTGTTCGGCGCTCAGCGCCGCGGCCTGCAGCTTGCTGAGCCCGCGCAGGCTGGCTTCGCTGAGATGGGAGAACTGCTCGGCGCTCAAGGACTGGATAACCCGGGTGCCCAGGCCGCCCAGCTGGGCTGCGGTCAGCGCCGCCATTTGCGTGTCCGATAGCGCGGCCCAGTCGTCCGCGCCCAGGGCCTGCAGCTGCGCCGCGCTGAACACGGCCAGCTGGCTGGTGCTCAGTGCGAGCAGGTCTTCGGCATCCAGCGCGGCGAGCTGGGTGCTGCTGAGAGCGCGCAGGGCCGTGGGGCTCAGCCGCTCCACCTGCTCTGCCGTCAGTGCCTGCATCTGGCTGGTGCTCAGGCCCATCAGCTGGCGCGCTTGCAGGGCAGCGATCTGCTCCGGGTCCAGACCGTGGAACTGGGCGGCGCTGAGGGCTCCGATCTGAGCACTGCCCAGGGCCGCGAACTGGGCCGGGCTCAGCGCCTGCAGGTCCTCCGTGCCCAGTGCCGCCATCTGGGCCGGGCGCAGCGCGCCGAGCTGGGCGCCGTTCAGCGAGGCGACCTGCTCAGGGTCCAGTGCCGCGATCGCGGCCGTGCTCAGCGCGGCGAGCTGGGCCGGGCTCAGCGCCCGCAGGCGGTCGGCGGACAGGCCGGCCACATCGCCGGCGTCAAACGAGGCCAGCTGGGCCGGAGTCAGGCTGCGCAGCGCGGCCGGGCTCAGCTGGGCGATCTGCTCGCTGCTGAAGGCCTGCAGCTGTGCCGCGCTCAGTGTCGTCAGCTGCCTGCCGCTCAAGCCGCCGAGCTGGGTGTCGCTGAGCGAATGCAACTGCTCGACGCTCAGCTTGGCGAACTGGCTGGCGCTGAGCGCATTCAGCTGGGCAGGGCTGAAGGCCTGCAGGTCTTCGATCGCCAGCGCGGCCATCTGCGCCGGCTTGAGCGCCGCCATCTGCAGCGTGCTGAGGGCGGCCAGCTGGGTGGCGGACAGCGACTGGATCTGCTCGGCGCTCCAGCCCTGAATGGCCTGCGGCGACAGACCCTGGATCTGAGCACCGCTGAGCGCGGCCAACTGGGCCTCGCCCAGGGCGGCCAGATCGGCGGCGATCAGGCCGCGCAATGCGACTGGACTGAGGGCGGCCAGCGATGCCGGGGGCAGCAACTGGAACTGCTGCGGGCTCAAGCCCGCCAGCTGGGCCTGCGTTGCCACCGCCCATTGCTCGATGCGCAGGGCCGGCAGCACGGCGTTGCCCAGCGCGGCAAACTGGTTGGGCTGCAGGGCCTGCACACGCTCCACCGGCAGCGCGGCCACCAGCTCGGCGCCCAGGGCGGCCATCTGGCCGGTGCTCAGCGCACGCCAGCTGACCAGGCTGAGCTGGCCGACCTGGTCGGCGTTCCAGCTCTGCAGCTGGTTGGCGCTGAGACCCAGCAGATGCCGGGGTGCCAGAAAGCCCATCTGCTCCTCGGTGAGTGCATGGAGCTGGGCGCTGTCGAGGCGGGCGAACTGGGCCGTGGAGAAGGCATTCAGCTGCGGGCTGGACATTTGCTGCAGCGCCTGCGGCGTGATGGCCGCGATCTGCGCCGGCGTGAGCCGCGAGATCTCGGCCGGCGTCCAGGTGCTGGCCATCGTGGGTGTTGTCGTGCTGTTGCTTGCTGCTGTCATGTTTTATTCCCCTGCCGGCCTCAGGTTCTGTGGCCGGTTGCCGAGGAATCTAAAGCTGCGGGTCCGGGTTTGATCCGCCGAACTGGCTGCGCTTTCCGGCCCAGCGGGCAGGGCTCACCGCTTTGCGCACAGATCTGTTGCCATCCTGATAAAAACTGCAAGTGCCAGGTCTTGCCTGACCCATGAACGCAAAGCTCGGGCAGAATCAAGTCGGCACCGCCATCCCAATAGAGCACAGCATGAATGCGCCCCCCCACTTCCCGACCACCGGCCTGGTGCTGACCGGCGGCGGCGCGCGCGCCGCCTACCAGGTAGGGGTGCTGGCGGCGCTGGCGCAGATCCGCCGCGACTGCGGCGTCTGGGGCGGCGTCAACCCCTTCCCGGTGATTGCCGGCACCTCGGCCGGCGCCATCAATGCCGCCGCCCTGGCCTGCGGCGCCGACGATTTCGATGGCACGGTGGAGCAGTTGGTCAAGCTGTGGGAGAACCTGCACGCCGACAACGTCTATCGCTCCGATTCGTTCGGCGTGATACGCACCGGCGCCCGCTGGCTGACGATGATGTCGGTGGGCTGGGCGATCGCCCGCTGGCGCAAGGCCAAGCCGCGCAGCCTGCTCGACAACAGCCCCCTGCGCGAGCTGCTGGAGCGGGCGGTGCCCATACACAAGCTGAACCGCATGCTGCTCGACGGCCATATGCAGGCGCTGTCGGTCAGCGGCTCGAGCTACAGCTCGGGCCTGCACGTGAGCTTCTACCAGGCGATCAAGGACTTCGAGCCCTGGGAGCGCACCCAGCGCATCGCGGTGCGCACGCCGCTGAGCATCTCGCACCTGATGGCGTCCAGCGCCATTCCCTTCATCTTTCCGTCGGTATCGCTGAATCTGGATGGCCAGAACGAGTGGTTCGGCGACGGTTCGATGCGCCAGAACGCGCCGATCTCGCCGGCCATCCACCTGGGCGCGGAGCGGGTGCTGGTGGTCGGTGCCGGGCGCATGCACGAGCCACCGGGCCGGCGCGTGCAGGTGGACGGCTACCCGAGCCTGGCCCAGGTGGCCGGCCACGCGATGTCGAACATCTTCCTGGATGCGCTGGCGGTCGATATCGAGCGCTTGCAGCGCATCAACAGCACGCTGGGCCTGCTGACCCCCGAGCAGCGCCGCTCCACCAAGCTGCGGCCGATCGAGGTGCTGGTGATCGCGCCGAGCCAGCGCCTGGACGACCTGGCCGCCAAGCACCAGGGCGATCTGCCGACGCCGATCCGGGCGATGCTGCGCGGCGTGGGCGTGTCCGGCCAGGGTGAGCAGGCCAAGGGCGCGGCGCTGGCCAGCTATCTGCTGTTCGAGCCGTCCTACACCGGCGAACTGATGGCGCTGGGCCGGCATGACACGATGAGCCGCCGCGACGAGGTGGCCAAGTTCTTCGGCTGGGACCGCTACACCCAGCCGATGGGCATGTACAAGCTCGATAGTGTGCCGGTGGCCAGCGGGCAGCAGTTGCCCTAGTCACGCTAGGGGGTAGTGGACGCCCGGTTTGAGGCGTAGCATTTCTTCCCCCATGCCTTCGGGCAGGACATGGGCCGCTGTGGGATCTGCCCGGCACGGAGGCACACATGGCTTATCACCTCGAAGGTCGACTGCTGGAGGTCTGCAACTGCAAGGTGCTATGCCCTTGCTGGATAGGCGAAGATCCCGACTTCGGCACCTGCGACACCATCGTCGCCTGGCGGGTCGACAAGGGCACGGTCGATGGCACCGATGTCGGCGGCCTGACGATCGCCGCGGTGGCCCATGTGCCCGGCAACATCCTGCTGGGCAACTGGACGGCGGCGATCTTTGTCGATGACCGGGCCAGCAAGGCCCAGGAAGAGGCCCTGCTGAAGGTCTATACCGGCCAGGCCGGCGGGCCGGTGGCCGATCTGGCCAAGCTGATAGGCACCGTCGTGTCGGTGGAGCGGGCGGCCATACGCTTCGAGGTGCAGGGCGGCTCCGGCACGCTGGAAATCGGCACCGACTACTACGCCGAGCTGGAGCCCTATCTGGGCGCCACCGGCGGCAAGACGACCTTGTCGGACACCGTCTTCTCCACCGTGCCCGGCGCGCCGGTGTTCGTCGGCAAGGCGCCGCGCTACCGTTCGAAGAACGCAGAGATTGGCATAGACCTCGACATCAAGGGCCATAACGCCCTGCAGAGCACCTTTGTGTTCGACGCCTGAGTCGTGATTCGAGTGGGGGCTTCCGTGCCCGCCGCCTCACGTCACCAGCGCATCTTCCTGCCGGTGCTGCTGGCCCTGGTCGCGCTGGCCTGGGCGACGCTGTGGGCCTGGGCGTCCAGCCCCTATGCCCGCTATCTGGAGCATGGCGACTGGGTGGCCGACGGGCCGCTGGCCGAGTTGTGTAGCGCAGTGCCGCAGGGCGCGCTACTGGTGCCGGCGGCGCTCTCCAGCCTGGCCTGGCTGCTGATGAGTCTGGCCATGATGCTGCCCACCACCCTGCCGCTGTTCGACGCCTTCGACCGGCTGGCCGCACGCCGGCCCGATCATGGGCTGCTGCTGTTCTTGCTGGGGCTGGGCTATGTCGCAGCCTGGGGCCTGTTCGGCCTGCTGGCCCATGGCCTGCATGCGCTGCTGCTGGCCGGCATCGACCGCCTGCCCTGGCTCAGCTGGAATGCCTGGGTGATAGGCGCGGCCACGGTGGCGCTGGCCGGCGCCTTCCAGTTCAGCGCGCTGAAGTACCGCTGTCTGGAGCAGTGCCGCACGCCGCTGAGCTTTGTGATCCAGCACTGGCGCGGCAAGCATCAGGCCTGGCGGGCCTTTGCGCTGGGCGCCCACCACGGGCTGTTCTGCATCGGCTGCTGCTGGGCGCTGATGCTGTTGATGTTCGTCGTCGGGGCCGGCAATCTGGGCTGGATGCTGATGCTGGCCGCGGTGATGGCGGTCGAGAAGAACGTCTCCTGGGGGCGGCGCATCAGCACGCCGCTGGGCATTGCCTTGCTGGTCGGGGCGGCCGTGCTAGTGGCCCGCCATCTCTGAGGGCGGGCCGGGCCTGCAATGATCAGGACTTCGATGCCGCCTTGGCCGCGGCCTTGGCCTTCTTGTCCGCCGTGGCATCCGCCGGTGCGGTCTTATCTGCCTTGGCAGCCACGGGCGCGGACCCCTTGAAGGCGGCGCCATTGACCGTCAGCCCCTCGGTCGAGAACTTGGCGGCGTTGCCCTCACCCACGCCCTTGACCCGCTCGATGAAGTCGGCCCAATCCTTGAACGCGCCCTTCTTGCGCTCGTCGAGAATCTTGCCCGAGACCCCCGGGCCTATGCCCTTGATGGTTTCCAGATCGGCCTGGCTGGCCTTGTTGACGTCAACGGCCGCAAACGCTGCGGCCGCGAACAGGGCCATCACGATGGCCAGCATCTTCTTCAACATAAGCGCTCTCCCTGGTAGGTGGATGGTGCGGCGCCCGTGGTCAAGCGGCTGCGCCGCGCTGAGGCAGGCAAGGGCCTGGCCCAGCGCTAGCATAACTCCGTATGGTGGCGGAGAAAAGGCCTGGTTTACCCAGGCTACTGATGCTGTGCCGCGACCATGGCCGCATAGGCGGTGCCTAGCGCCATCAGCTCCTCGTGCCGACCCTGCTCGATGACGCGGCCATCGGCCAGCACGTGGATGCAGTCGGCATGGCGCACCGTGCTCAAGCGGTGGGCGATGACGATCAGGGTCTTGTGGCCATGCCACTGCTCCAGCGCCTGCTGGACGGCGCGCTCGCTCTCGGTATCCAAGGCCGAAGTCGCTTCGTCAAAAACCCAGATCGGCGCATCCTTGTACAACGCCCGGGCGATGGCCAGGCGCTGGCGCTGGCCGCCGGACAGCCTGCTGCCATTGGCGCCGACCAGGGTCTGCAGGCCCTCGGGCTGGCTGATGGCAAAGTCCCACAGATTGGCGGCGCGCAAGGACCGTTCCAGCCGGGCGTCGTCGCGCGGGCTGGCGTAGATCACGTTGTCGGCCAGGCTGCCGTCGAACAGCACGATGTCTTGCGAGACCACGGCGAACTGGCGGCGCAGCGAGGCCTTTTTCAGCTGCTGGATGTCGACACCGTCCAGGGTGATGTGGCCGCGGTTCGGCGCCACGAAGCCCAAGAGCGCGCTGACGATGGTCGATTTGCCCGCCCCCGATGCACCCACCAGCGCAATCGTCTGGCCGGCACCGACCTGCAGCGTGAATCCATTCAGCGCCGCGCGCTCGGCACCGTCGTACTGCAGGGTCACCGCGTCGAAGCTGATATCGCCCCGGCACTGGTCCAGGCTGAGCGTGCCGCCATCGGGCTCGGGCGGTACGTCCAGCAGCTCGAAACAGCCGCGGGCGACGACCAGGCTGCTCAGCACCGGCTGCGACACATCGGTCAGATGCCGTACCTTGGAGATCAGCAAGAGCATGGCGGTGATGAAGGCCACGAACTCGCCGACGGTGGCGCGCTGCTGTTGAGCCTGCACCAGGGCCAGGGTCAGGATGATGGCCAGGCCGACGCTGGCCACGACCTGGGAGACCGGACTCATCAGCGCGCTGGACGCGGCGTTCTTCAAGGTCATGCGCTGCAAATGGCGGGCCTCGCGCTCGAAGCGGGCCGCCTCCCAGGCGCCGGCGTCGAAGGTGCGCACCACCCGCCAGGCGCGGGCGATGTCATCGACGACCGAGACCAGGCGCATCTGCGAATCGTAGGCCTGGGTGCCCAGCCGCTTGGCGCGCTTGTGTATCAGGCGCACGGCCACGCCCAGCACCGGCACCACGACCAGGGTCAGCAGGGTGAGCCGCCAGTTCAGGTAGAACAGATAGGCCAGCATCACGATGCTGGTGCTGCCGTCGCGCAGTATGGTGGTCAGCGCGCCGCTCATCAAATGGGTCAGCTCGTGCGGATTGCTGACCACCTTGGTCACCGCCTCGGCCGGCGTCATGTGGCTGAACAGCTTGGCGTCGGCGCGTATGACGCTGCGCATCAGCGCCTGGCGGATGTCGAGCACGGTGCGCGAGGCGGTGCGGTTCATCATGTAGGCGCCGCTGAAGGCGAACAGGCCGCGTGCGGCGAACAGGCCGATCAGGGTCAGCGGCACGGCCCAGATCGGGAAGCTCACCTCGCTGGCAAAGCCCTCGTCGAGCACGAACTTCAGCAGCCAGGGCACCAGCGGCTCGGTCGCCGAGGCCAGCAAAAAGGCCAGCACTGACACCACCAGGCCCTTGCGATGCGGGCGAACAAAGGCCCAGAAGCGGCGGGCGGGGGACGGTGGGTTGGCGGTCATTGGCAGTGCGATCGTGGGGATTTTGTGGCGTGGGCCACACTCTAGCGCAGCGGCTGCGGCGTACGGGGAAGGGCCCTGCATATACTCGCCGCATGATTTCTGACGCGCCCCCGAGCAGGCATGACCTGGACACCCTCCCGCTCATGCCCGCCTCGACGCCACCGGTGCGCGTGCTCCACTTCGTGACCGGGGGTTTCTCGGGTGCCACCCAGGTGGCCGTCGATCTGGCCAGCGCTTCCCTGAGCGGCCGGCGCGTTGAGCCGCTGCTGGTGCTCAGGCGCAAGCGCAACACCGATGCGGCCCGCGTCCAGGCACTGCAGGACCAGGGCCTGGCAGTGCGCGTGGTGCCCGGCTGGTCGCATCTGGCGACGATCTGGGCCCTGGTCAAGATCTGCCGAGAGTTCAAGCCCGAGGTGCTGGTTGCCCATGGCTTCCCGGAGCATCTGCTGGGCCGCCATGCCGGCCTGTGGGCCGGCGTGAAGGCGCTGGTGCAGGTGGAGCACAACACCCGCGAGCGCTACACCCGCTGGCGCCTGGCGCAGGCGCGCTGGCTGAGCGCACGCTCGGCCTGGCTGGTGGGGGTATCCGAGGGCGTGCGCCGCCGCCTGGTCGAGCTGGGCTTCCCCGAGGCCAAGACGCTGGCGATACCGAACGGCATACGCATGGAGCCCTTCGCCGATGCCGAACTGCACGCCTTCGACGCGCGGGTGCCGGGCATCGTGATGTCGGCCCGCTTTGCGCGGCAGAAGGACCACCTGACCTTGATACGCGCCATTGCGCTGCTGAAACAGCAGGGCCTGACCCCGCCGGTGCTGCTGGCCGGCGGCGGCAAGGACTCGCTGCGTGCACAGGCCGAGGCCGAGGTCGCCAAGCTGGGCCTGCAGGGCCAGGTGCGCTTTCTGGGTCATCACAAAGGCGTGCCCGAGCTCTTGATGACGCAGCAGATTTGCGTGCTGTCCACCCACTGGGAGGGCATGCCGCTGTCCCTGGTCGAGGGCATGGCGGCCGGCTGCGCCGTGGTGGGCTCGGCCGTGCCGGGCGTGCAGGAGCTGATCATCGACCAGGTGACCGGCTTTCTGGTGCCCGAGGGCGATGCCAAGGCCCTGGCCGAGGTGCTTGCCGAGCTGCTGCGCGACCCGGGCCTGGCCAGCCGTGTGGCCCAGGCGGCGCGCCGTCGCGCGCTGGAGGAGCACGGGCTGGCGCTGATGACGCAGCGCTATGAGGACTTGCTGGTGGGCCTGGCGAACCAGGCTTAGGTGCTGCGTTCCAGCCAGCGCCTGATCGGTCTTCCTAAGCCGTAGACCAGGCGCTGCCAGGCCGTGCGGCTGTGTCGTTGCACAAAGATGCGTCGGTACCAGTCGCCCTGCTTCAGTTCCGGCTTCTCGCGCTCGATCAAGGCGATGCAACTTGCCTTCAGCGCATCACGTTCCATCGCCGCCGTGCGGCCATTGCGATAGGTCTTCTGGCCGCTGGTGACCGGCCGCACATGGCTGGCCACGATCGTGTTCAGGATCGCCGTGCGCTCCATGCCCAGCAGCTTCTGCAAGGTCGGTATCAGGTATTTGTCTATGCCCCAGGACGAGACATTGCCCTCGTAGTGCGGCGCCCCGGCCATGAAGATCCGGCCGCGGTAGAAGGGCATCATCACCTCGACCCAGTCCACCGGGTGGGCCATCGCCTGGCCCTGCTGCAGGGTCCAGCGATGGGTGTAGTGGCTGTCGTGGCTCAGGCAGGGTGAGAATACGTCCAGGCCGGTGGCGCGTGCCAGGTGCAGCGCGCGGTTGATGTCGCTGACGCCGATGATGATGTCGTCGTCGATCAGGCTCACGTACTCGGGCAGTGGGCTTGCCCCGGCCAGATGTGCGGCGAGCGCCTGGTAGATCTCGCCCTTGCACTCGGTTGCGCCGGACAGCACCCGGCAGCGCAGGCCCTGCACCGTCAGCTCGGACTGCGCAACTGTGCCCGAGAAATCGAACAGCACGAGGCTGAACTGCGGCGTGGCGTCGATGTGCAGGCATTGCAGCGGCGGGCTCTTGCCGTCCCAGGAGACGAGCACCAGCGGCTGGACGGAGTTTGGCGTGTCGGGCACGGGCGGCTCCTCAGCGGCGCGCGCCATGCCAGGCGTTCAGCACCGTGTAGCCGAACTTGCGGCGGAACTTGCGGAACTTGGCGCCAAGGCCCGCCTCGCTGACCTTGGCCCCGATCGAGCTCTGGAAGCTGGTCTCGTCGAGCGCGATGGCGGCCGGCAGCACGCCCTGCACACGCAGATCGTTCTCCCACCAATGGCGCAGATCGACATCGATGGGCCGGCCGAAGGGCACACGGCTGGCCAGCAGCTTTTGCGCGCCGCATCGGCTGAGCACATAACCGGCGGTGAGGCTGGGCACGCGGCGGTAGTCCACCAGCTCGAAGCCCGGAGTCAGTGGCGCGCGGCGGCTGAGCTTCTCACTGTCACGGCCGATCAGCTTGATCATGTCCCAGCCGGGCGGCAGCGCGGCAATGGCGGCGATCACGGCCGCGAACTCGGGTTTGGGGCGCACATCGTCCTCCAGCACCACCAGGGCCGCATGCGGGCCGTCCAGCAACTGGCGCCAGGCGTTCAGATGGCTGGCGTAGCAACCCTTCTCGCCATTGACCAGCGGCTTGTGAAACTGCTGCGCATTCAGCGCTGCGGAGTAGAGACGGTCCTGCTCGGCCTGGGGCAGCTCGGTCCAGCGGGTGGCGGTGAAACGCTCGGCGGCCAGGCCCAGGCGCTCGAACTCGGCCTGCAGGCGCGCGCGGCGGTCAGCGTCGCTGTCCAGATTGATATAGACCACCGGCAGGGCCAGTGGCTGCGGCCTGGCCCCCATCACTCGCGCCAGTGCTGGGCGATCCAGGGCGCCGGGCGGGCATGGCGCCAGTTGCCGTTGTTGCGGCCGGCCAGCGCGTCGGGCGGGTTCATCACGCCGTGGAAGATCAGGATGCGGGCGCCCTTGGGAATGAATGGCTCGCGCCAGTAGCTGGTCGGCCAGGCCGGGATGCAGTGGTATTTGTAGCTGGCGCACCAGGCATCGTCCCAGTACTGCAGCCGGCCCTGCTTGTGCATCTCGTCCGACAGATAGGCCTGCTCGTTGCGGAACGCTTGGCGTATCGCCTCGTGCTCGCTACGGAACTTGGCCAGCACATCGGCGTGCGCGCCCAGCGTGAAACGGTAGACCGAGGAGTTGCCGGTGACGCGCCAGGGCCGCTTCCAGTCATGGATGATCAGGAATTCGCCGGGCACCTCGAAGAAGGGCGTGATGTCATCGACGATGACCACGTCCAGATCGAGGAACAGCGCCGTGCCGCTGAGGCCGTGCAGATCGGCCTCGAACGTGGTCAGCTTGGTCCAGCCGCGCTCCGGAATGCCGGCGGGCAGCTTCAGCTCGGGGATGGGCAGGCATTGCACCTCGGCGCGAATGCCTTCGCTTCTATCGGTCAGGCAGACGAAGCGGAACTCGCCCTTGAGATGCCTGCGCACCATCGCGTACAGGCGATTCACATATTCGGGGCCGTACTTGGTGCCCCACTTCATGCACAGGATGACGCGGTCGGGCGCGCGGGCGGTATCGGGCGGCATCACAGTTCCTCAACGCGCTTGGGCGGGTAGGTATCCCAGCCCAGGCAGCCCGGGCATTGCCAGAAGTAGTGCTGGGCCTCGAAGCCGCAGGCGGCGCAGCGGTAGCGCTGCAGCGGCCGGCCGGCGCGCTCCAGGGCTGTGTTGATCAGGCTGGCCTCAGGCTCGGGCAGCGTGTTGCTGCGCACGCTCAGCAGGCGCTGCGCGGCCGACAGCGTCGGTTGGTGGCGCAGATGCTCCTGCAGGCGCTGGCACTGGGCGTTGCGGTCGGGCTCGACCTTCTCCAGCGCCAGCAGCAGCGGCATGCTTGGCGTGCGTTGGTACTGGGCGAGCAGGCTGGCGTGGGCCGTGGCCTGCTGGCCGCAGGCCAGGGCGGCATCGGCATAGTCCTTGGCGACCAGATTGAAGGCCTCGGGGTTCAGCGCGATCAGCTGGGCGTAGGCGGCCATGGCCTCGGCGTGCAGGCCGCGCCGTGTCAGGCTCTGGCCGGTCAACACATGGCCCCGGGCCGATTGCGGCGAGGCGGCGATGGCATTCAGCAGGGCCTGGCCTGAGTCTTCGTCCTTGTGCGCGGCCTGGGCCTCCAGCGCCAGCTCGCACCAGTAGTGCGCGATGCGCGAGGCAAAGGACCCGGTGCCGCTGCGCTCCAGATGGCGGGCGATCTCGATCGCCTGACGCCATTCGCGCGAGCGCTCGTACAGCGACAGCCGGGCCAGGCGCGCCTCCAGTTCGAAGGGCGTGCCGTCCAGCGCCTTGAAGGCTTCTTCCGCGCGGTCGAACAGGCCGGCTTTCAGAAAATCTTGCGCCAGCGCGTGCTGGGCGCGCTCGCGTTCGGCGCGGGGCAGGTCACCGCGCTGCAGCAGGTGCTGGTGCACGCGCACCGCGCGCTCGTATTCGCCGCGGCGGCGGAACAGATTGCCCAGGGCGAAGTGCAGCTCCGAGGTGTCGGGGTCGTTCTGGACTGCCTCGATGAAGGCGTCGATGGCCTTGTCCTGCTGCTCGTTGAGCAAGAGGTTCAGGCCCTTGAAATAGGCCTTGGGCGCGTCACGCTGCTCGCGCTTCCACTGGCGTAGATCCAGTCGCGAGGCCAGCCAGCCCAGGCCGAAGGCGACCGGCAGCGCGATCAACAGCCACTGCAGATCAAAGTCCATCGGGCAGGCTGTTGTTCAGGTGATCGGGCGCGGGGGCGGCCGCCGCGGGGGCAGGGGCCGCCGGGGTGGCGGCATGCTTGCGCTGCGCCTGCCGGCGCTGGCGCCACCACGCCGGCACCATGGCCAGCACGCCGAAGGCGCAGCCCATGGCGAAGGCCACCAGCACGATGATGATCATCGGCGCATGCCACTCGTGGCCGAAGAACCAGCGCACACCGGCCTCCTGGCTGTTGTTCAGGGCGAAGGCAAACAGGGCAAAGAAGAGCAGGCCGCGAAGGGCCCAGACGATCAGTCTCATCCGAAGGATTCTAGGCCCTGAAACCGGTCAATCCTGGGCGGGCGCTGCTGCGGCTTCGTCGTGCACCGTCTGCAGGTCCACCGCTTCGCGCAGCGCCTTGCCCGGCTTGAAGTGGGGCACCAGCTTCTCGGGAATGGTGACCTGCTCGCCGCTGCGCGGATTGCGGCCCACGCGGGGCGGACGGCGGTTGATCGAGAAGCTGCCGAAGCCGCGGATCTCGATGCGGTGGCCCTTGGCGAGCGCGTCGGACATCGCGTCCAGAATCGTCTTGACGGCGAACTCGGTGTCACGCTGCGTGATCTGGGTGAAGCGTTCAGCCAGTTGTGCAACGAGGTCGGATCGGGTCATGGCGGGGGCAGGTTTCTGAGCGTGAATGAATGCGAGGCTTCGACATCATGCCTGCATATTTAGGAAAAAAGCCCGCGGTACACGAGGTACGGCGGGCTTTCCCTTAAACATGGGGGATAGGCGCAGTGCGCCGTCCCTCAGGTTTGTCTGACAAGGCCTATCAGCCGTTGTCCTTCTGCGTGTCCAGCTTGGCGCGCAGCAGGGCGCCCAGGCTGGTCGTGCCGGCGTTTTCACGCTCGGACGTGGCCGACAGGCGCTGCATGGCTTCCTGGTTGTCGGCGTTGTCCTTGGCCTTGACCGACAACTGGATGGAGCGCGTCTTGCGGTCCACGTTGATGATCAGGGCGGAGACTTCGTCGCCATCCTTCAGCACATTGCGGGCGTCTTCCACGCGGTCACGCGAGATTTCCGAAGCGCGCAGGTAGCCGGTGACTTCCTCGCTCAGCTGGATCTCGGCGCCACGGGCGTCAACGGTCTTGACCTTGCCGACCACGATCATGCCGCGATCATTGATCGAGGTGTAGTTCGTGAACGGGTCGCTGTCCAGCTGCTTGATGCCCAGCGAGATGCGCTCGCGCTCAACGTCAACGGCCAACACGACGGCGTCAACTTCTTGACCCTTCTTGAAGTTGCGCACGGCGGCTTCGCCCGGCTCGTTCCAGGACAGGTCGGACAGGTGCACCAGGCCGTCGATGCCCTGGGCCAGGCCCACGAACACGCCGAAGTCGGTGATCGACTTGACGGGGCCGCGCACCTTGTCGCCGCGCTTGACGTTCTCGGCGAACTCTTCCCAAGGATTGGCCTTGCACTGCTTCATGCCCAGCGAAATGCGACGCTTGTCTTCGTCGATTTCCAGAACCATGACTTCGACTTCGTCGCCCAGCGAAACGATCTTCGACGGAGCCACGTTCTTGTTGGTCCAGTCCATTTCGGAGACGTGCACCAGGCCTTCGATGCCGGGTTCGATCTCGACGAATGCGCCGTAGTCAGCGATGTTGGTGACCTTGCCGAACAGGCGCGTGCCGGTCGGGTAGCGGCGGGCCACGCCGAACCAGGGGTCGTCGCCCAACTGCTTCAGGCCCAGCGAGACGCGGTTCTTCTCGGCGTCGAACTTCAGGACCTTGGCGGTCAGTTCCTGGCCAACCGTCACGACTTCCGACGGGTGACGGACACGGCGCCAGGCCATGTCGGTGATGTGCAGCAGGCCGTCGATACCACCCAGGTCCACGAACGCACCGTATTCGGTGATGTTCTTGACCACGCCGTTGACGATGGCGCCTTCGGACAGGGTTTCCAGCAGCTTGGCACGCTCTTCGCCCATCGAAGCTTCGACCACGGCACGGCGCGACAACACGACGTTGTTGCGCTTGCGGTCCAGCTTGATGACCTTGAATTCCATGGTCTTGCCTTCGTACGGGCTCATGTCCTTGACCGGACGCGTGTCCAGCAGGGAGCCCGGCAGGAAGGCGCGGATGCCGTTGACCAGGACGGTCAGGCCGCCCTTGACCTTGCCCGACACGGTACCGGTCACGAAGTCGCCCGACTCCAGTGCGGTTTCCAGCGACATCCACGAGGCCAGACGCTTGGCCTTGTCGCGCGACAGGATGGTGTCGCCGTAGCCGTTTTCGATCGCGTCGATGGCCACCGACACGAAATCGCCCACTTGGACTTCGAGCTCGCCCTTGTCGTTCTTGAACTCTTCGATGGGCACATACGCTTCGGACTTCAGTCCGGCGTTGACGACCACGAAGTTGTAGTCGATGCGAACCACTTCGGCAGAGATGACCTCACCTGCGCGCATATCGGAGCGCTGCAGGGATTCCTCGAACATGGCGGCAAACGAGTCACCACCAAAGCTGGCGGTTTGGGATTCGGACATGGTGTTTCCTGGTGCCGGGCTGATCCGGCAGGTTGTGCAAGCGTGAAGCTTGCGGGTTAGTTGATAGAGTTCGCCACCCTCAGTGCAACTGACGTTGCGGGAGGGAAGGGCAGCGGGCCCGTTTCTGACGACAAGCCCAAGGACTTGCCGTCTGCCGTTTCAATGCCCAGCGCTATGAAACGGCCTGCGCTCGGCCCACCAACTCAATACCAAGTCCACCGATTCCTCGATGGTCTGGCTCGAGTTGTCGAGCATCAGCGCGTCTGCAGCTGGCTTCAAGGGCGAAACTTTACGGCTTTGATCCCGTAAGTCGCGCGCCTCTAGGTCTTCACGCAGGTCGGCAATGCTAGCCGAAATTCCCTTGGAAATCAATTGCTTATGCCTGCGCTCGGCGCGCGTTGCCGCGCTCGCGGTCAAAAACACCTTGAGGCCGGCCTGCGGGAACAGCATCGTGCCCATGTCCCGCCCATCGGCCACCAGGCCGGGCAGGCGGCGGAAGGCCAGTTGCAGGCTGTGCAGGGCCAGACGCACGGCCGGCAGCGCCGCAACCTTGGACGACATCGCACCCACCGTCTCGTCGCGCAGTGCATGGGTCACGTCCTCCGGACCCAGAAAGACCTGGCCGCCCTCGAAGTGCAGATCCAGCTGGCTGGCCAGGGCGGCGATGTCGTGTTCGTTGTCCAGCGAGACGCCGGCGCGCAGGCTGGCCAGGGCGGTGGCGCGGTACAGCGCACCCGAGTCCAGCACCCAGTAGCCGAGCTTGGCGGCGACCAGATCGGCCAGCGTGCCCTTGCCGGAGGCGCTGGGCCCGTCGATGGTGATGACAGGAATGCTGTCCCGCTCGGGCTCGACCACCGAGAACAGCGTCTCGAAATAGTCGGGGAAGGTCTTGGCCACGCACTTCGGGTCGAGCATGCGTACCGGCACGCCGGCGCTGCCATTCAACCCGCTCAATCCGTTCAGCGCCGCCAGCGAGAAGCACATCGCCACGCGGTGGTCGTCATAGGTGTGGATAGCGGCCGGCTGGAAGGTCTTGAGCGGATGCACGCGCAGCCAGTCCGGGCCCTCTTCGACGCTGGCGCCCAGCTTGCGCAGCTCGGTGGCCATGGCGACGATGCGGTCGGTTTCCTTGACCCGCCAGCTGGCGATATTGCGCAGCGTGCTCGGGCCGTCGGCGTAGAGGGCCATCACCGCCAGGGTCATTGCGGCGTCGGGGATGTGGTTGCAGTCCAGGTCGATGGCGCGCAGCGGCCAGACACCGCGCTTGACTTGCAGCCAGTTCGGCCCGCTCTCGACCCAGGCGCCCATCGTCTCGGCCGCCTCGACGAAGCGCACATCGCCCTGGATGGAGGCCGAACCGACACCCTCGATGCGCACCGGCGCGTCAACGCCGGCGATGGCGCCCAGCGCCACAAAGTACGAGGCCGAGGAAGCATCGCCCTCGACATGGATGCTGCCCGGCGAGCGGTAGCGGCTGCCGGCCGGAATGGTGAAGCGCTGCCAGCCATCACGCTCGACCGTGATGCCGAAGCGCGCCAGCAGCAGCAGGGTGATCTCGACGTAAGGCTTGGAGATCAGCTCGCCCTGCACCTCGATCACCACCGGCCGGTCGGTGGCCACCAGCGGCAGGGCCAGGAGCAGGGCGGTCAGGAACTGGCTGGAGACGTCGCCACGCACCTGTACCGGCTGGTCGAGCTGCAGCGCGCTCGGGCCCGTCAGCCGCAGCGGCGGATAGCCCTCGTTCTCCAGGCAATCGATCTGACAGCCCAGCAGCCGCAGCGCATCGACCAGATCGCCGATCGGCCGCTCATGCATGCGCGGCACGCCGCGCAGCGTGATGTCGCCGCCCTGCGTTGCCACCAGCAGAGCCAGCGCGGCGGTCAACGGACGCATCGCCGTGCCGGCATTGCCCAGGAACAGGTCGGCCTGAGCCGTGCCGAGCCTGGCGCCAAGGCCGGTGACGCGCAGCGGGCCCCGCTTTTGGTTATGTTCCTCCCGCTCCAGCTTGCAGCCCAGGGTGCGCAGCGCGCCCAGCATCACGGCCGTGTCGTCCGAGTCCAGCAGATCGTGGACCACGGTCACGCCCTCGCTCAGGCCCGCCAGCAACAGCACGCGGTTGGAGATGCTTTTGGAGCCTGGCAGCTGCACGGTGCCGGCGGCCGACACCAGCGGCGGCAGATCGAGAAAGGAGGTCGAATACATGGGGGAGAAAGAACAAAGGCGGGGTCAGGCTCAGCGCGGAGGGCTCTTGGGGGGCGTGCTCATATGCCATTGCGAGCGGGTGTCCGAGGCCTGGTTGATCAGCTTCTCCAGCGCGGGGCCGTCGCCGTCCTGCACCAGCTGCTCGAAGTCATGGAGCACGGCCCGGAAGAACTTGGCCTGCTTCAGCACTTCCTCGCGGTTGGCGACGAGGATGTCCCTCCAGATGGCGGGGTCGCTGGCGGCAATGCGCGTGAAGTCGCGAAAACCCGGGCCGGCCAGCGACAAAAAGTCCGCCCCTGCCGGTTGCTGGGCAATCGCCGAGAAATAGGCAAAGGCCAGCAGATGGGGCAGATGGCTAACGGCGGCAAAGGCGGCGTCATGGTTCTCCGGCGACATCTTCAGCACCTGGGCGCCAATCGCCGACCAGACGTCGGTGGCTTTCTGCAGCAGCGCCGCATTCGTCTGCGGCAGCGGCGTCAGGATGACCTGGCGGCCCTGGTACAGCGCCGCATCGGCATGCTGGACGCCGGCCGACTCCTTGCCGGCAATCGGATGCGCCGGCACAAAGGAGCCGAGTCGGTTGCGCAGCGCACGCTTGGCGGCCAGCACCACATCGCATTTGGTCGAGCCCACATCCATCACCAGCATGCCCGGCTCCACCATATGGCAGATCGCCTTGAAGGTGGCCTCGCTGGCCGCCACCGGCACGGCGATCAGGACGATGTCGGAGCCCGACACCGCCAGCAGCGCCGACTCGGCAATGGTGTCGATCACGCCCAGCCGGCGGGCGCGCTCTGTGGTCGATGGCGACTTGCTGTAGCCGACCACATGCTTGACCAGGCCGGCCTTTTTCAGCGCCAGGGCGAAGGAGCCGCCCATCAGGCCGCAGCCGATGACGCCTAGTTGGTTGAACATCGCAGCGCCCTCGCTTAATGCACGTCGAGCGGGTAGGTGCCCAGCACCTTGAAGAAGGCGCAGACGGCGCGCAGCTCCTGCATCGCCTGCGCCACATGGGGCTCGTCCGGGTGGCCCTGCAGATCGATGTAGAAGTAGTACTCCCACTGGCCCGAGCGCGCCGGGCGCGACTCGAAGCGGCTCATCGACACGCCATGGGCCTTCAGCGGAACCAGCATGTCGTGCAGCGCGCCGGGGCGGTTGGTCACCGACACGACCAGGCTGGTGCAGTCGTGGCCGGACGCGGCCGGCTGCGGGTGGCGGTCCGGGTGGGCGAGCACGGCAAAGCGGGTGCGATTGTGAGCGTCGTCCTGGATCGCCGGCGACACCAGGTGCAGGCCGAACTCGCTGCCCGCGCGCTGGCTGGCAATCGCCGCCAGCTTGGGGTCGAGACTCGCCAGGCGCGCACCCTCTGCATTGCTGGCCACCGGCCGGCGCTCGGCCTGGGGCAGATGGGTGCTCAGCCATTGGTGGCATTGCGCCAGGGCCTGCGGATGGGCGCAGACGGCTTCGATGCCATCCAGTGAATTGCTCTTGCGCAGCAGGTTGTGGCGCACCACCAGGCTGGTCTCACCGATGATGGACAACGGCGTGCTCAGGAACAGATCCAGCGAGCGCGTCACCACACCCTCGGTCGAGTTCTCGACCGGCACGACGCCGAAGTCGGCCGCGCCGGCAATCGTCTGGTGCAGCACCTCGTCGAAATTGGCGCAGGGCACGCGCACGATGCTGGAGCCGAAGTACCCCAGCGCCGCCTCCTCGCTGAAGGTGCCGGCCGGGCCCAGATAGGCCACGCGTATCGGCGTCTCCAAAGCACGGCAGGCCGACATGATCTCGCGCCAGATTGGCGCCACGCTCTCGGTCTGCAGCGGGCCGCTGTTCTTCAGCTTCAGGCCGTCGATGACTTGGGCCTCGCGCTCGGGGCGGAACACCACCGAGCCCTCATGCTTCTTCAGCTCGCCCACGGCCAGGGCCAGTTGGGCGCGCTGGTTGAGCAGGGCCAGCAGCTGGCCATCGACGCTGTCAATCTGCTGGCGCAGGGCCAGCAACTCGGGTGCAACAGAAGTAGTTGGGGCGTTTGAATCAGCCATGACGGGCTTCGAAATCTCGCATTAAGTCGACCAAGGCCTGCACGCCTTCCAGCGGCATGGCGTTGTAGATCGAGGCACGCATGCCGCCCACGGACTTGTGTCCCTTGAGCTGGAGCAGGCGGCGCTCGCGGGCGTCGGCCAGGAAAGCGTCATTCAAGCGTTCGTCACGCAAAAAGAAGGGCACGTTCATGCGCGAGCGGGCGTTGTGGGCCACGCGGTTGATGAACATGCTGCTGCCGTCCAGGGTGCTGTACAGCAGCTCAGCTTTATCGATATTGCGCTGCTCGATCGCGGCCAGCGCGGTGCGGCCCTGGTACGAGAAGCGCTTCAGCCATTGAAACACCAGCCCGGCCATATAGATGCCATAGGTCGGTGGGGTGTTGAACATCGACTGGGCCTGCGCCACGGTCTGGTAGTTGAAGGCCGAGGGGCAGGCCTGCAGGGCATGACCCAGCAGGTCGTCACGCACGAACACCAGGGTCAGGCCGGCCGGGCCGATGTTCTTCTGTGCGCCGCCAAAGGCCAGGCCGACGCGCGACCAGTCGAGCGGGCGGGACAGCTGCTGCGACGAGAAGTCGATCACCAGCGGGGCATTGCTGCCCAGCGCCTTCAGGTCGGGAATCTCGTGGAATTCGACGCCGTGAATGGTCTCGTTCGAGCACAGATGGACGTAGGCCGCATCAGTCCGCAACTGCCAGCTGGCAGCTTCGGGCAGGGCGGTGAAGCCGCTGGCCTCGTTGCTGGCGGCGATGTGCACGTCACAGTAGCGCTTCGCCTCGCCGGCGCTCTTTTGTGACCAGGCGCCGGTGACGACGAAGTCCACCTTGCCGCCGCGCGACAGGTTCAGCGGCACGATCGCGTTCTCGGCCAGGCCGCCGCCCTGCATGAACAGGATGTGGAAGTCCTTCGGGACAGCCAGCAACTCGCGCAGATCGCTTTCGGCCTGCTCGTAGATGGAGATGAATTCGCGGCCGCGGTGGCTCATCTCCATCACGCTCATGCCCGAGCCATGCCAGTCCAGCATCTCGGCAGCGGCGATTTCCAGCACCTCGGCGGGCAGGGCCGCCGGCCCGGCAGAGAAGTTGTAGGGGCGCTGCTGAGGCTGTGCTTGCATTATTTCTTGGCGGCGCTGGCGCTAGGAGTCACGGGCTTGGCGGTCGTCGGTGCCGTGGGCGCCGGCTGCGGGTTCAGGCCCAGGCGCTTGGCAACGCCCTGCTCCAGGGTCTTGAGCCGGCCTTCGATGGCGCCGCGCATCTCGGCCACCAGCTTCTGGCCCAGCGCGTTCTGCATCTCGCCGCCCATCTGCTGGTACTTCTTGTTCACCGGGGACTCGAACCAGGCGATCAGCTGCTTCAACTCGTCCTCGTTGAACTTCTCGTCCAGCATCGGGCCAATGGTGGTCGGGGCCAACTGCACGGCCTTGTCGCGGGTCAGCGCCGAGGCCTCGTCAACGAACTTGCGCACATCGGCCTCGATCGCCTTGGCGGTGGCTTCACGCTTGTCGGCCGGCACCTGCTGAAGCGCTGCACCTGCACCCTGCATCATGCGGGCGGCGGGCTGCTCGACCAGCGCCCGGGCCAGCGACTCGATGCCCGGCTGCTGGAAGGCCAGCACCTTGGCGATCAGCTCCTTCTTGGCCGCGCTGGGCGCGGCAGCGGTTTGCGCCTGTGCGCCAAAAGTCAGCAGCAGGGCGGCTGCAACGGTGAGCTGTTTCAGATGAAAGTTCAAGTCGATTCCTTGTTGGAGCTGTCGTCCGGCGTGTCGCCGTTATTGGCTTCGGCATCGCCTTCGGCGACGGTGTCGTTGGCGTCGTTCTCGACGATGCGCTGCAGGCCCGAGAGCTGAGCGCCATCGTCCAGTGCGATCAGGGTCACGCCCTGCGTGGCGCGGCCCAGTTCGCGGATCTCGGAGACCCGGGTGCGCACCAGCACGCCACGATCGGTGATCAGCATGATCTCGTCTTCCGGTCGCACCAGCGTGGCGGCCACGACGCGGCCGTTGCGCTCGCTTTGCTGGATCGCGATCATGCCCTTGGTGCCACGGCCATGGCGGGTGTACTCGATGATGGAGGTGCGCTTGCCGTAGCCGTTCTGCGTCGCGCAGAGCACGCTCACCGGTGAGGTGGCAGTGTCGTCCTGCTCGGCGACCAGCATCGCAATGACGCGCTGACCTTCCTCAAGCATCATGCCGCGCACGCCGCGGGCCTGGCGGCCCATCGGGCGCACATCGTCCTCGTCAAAGCGCACCGCCTTGCCGCCATCGCTGAACAGCATCACGTCGTGTTTGCCATCGGTCAGCGCCGCGCCCACCAGGGCATCGCCCGGGTCCAGGTCAACGGCAATGATGCCGGCCTTGCGCGGGTTGCTGAACTCGTTCAGCGCCGTCTTCTTGACCGTGCCCATGTCGGTGGACATGAACACATAGTGGTCCGCCGGGAAGCTGCGGAACTCGCCGGTCAGCGGCAGCACGACGGTGATCTTTTCCTCGGGCTGCAGCGGGAACATATTGACGATGGGGCGGCCGCGCGAATTGCGCGAGCCCTGCGGCACTTCCCAGACCTTCAGCCAATAGACACGGCCACGGTTGCTGAAGCACAGTATCCAGTCGTGCGTGTTGGCGATGAAGAGCTGGTCAATCCAGTCGTCGTCCTTGGTCTGCGCCGCCTGCTTGCCGCGACCACCGCGCTTCTGGGCGCGGTACTCGGCCAGCGGCTGGCTCTTGATATAACCGGTGTGAGAGAGCGTGACCACCATGTCGGTGGGCGTGATCAGGTCCTCGGTGCCCAGCTCCTGGACGTTGTGCTCGACCACCGAGCGGCGGGCGCCGACCTTGGTCTGGCCGAACTCCTGCTTCACGCCGGTCAGCTCTTCGCTGATGATGAAGGTCACGCGGGCGGGCTTGGCCAGGATGTCCAGCAGATCGGCGATCTGCGACATCACCTCCTTGTACTCGCCGATGATCTTGTCCTGCTCCAGCCCGGTCAGGCGCTGCAGACGCATCTGCAGGATTTCGCCGGCCTGGTCGTCGGACAGGCGGTACAGGCCGTCGGCCTGCATGCCGAACATGGGCGCCAGGCCCTCGGGGCGGAAGGCCTCGCGGCCACCGGGCGTGTCACCCTCGGCGCGCACCAGCATCTCGCGCACAAGTGATGAGTCCCAGCTCTTGCTCATCAGCGCGGCCTTGGCGACCGGCGGCGTCGGCGAGTTCTTGATCGTCTCGATGAACTCGTCGATATTGGCCAGAGCCACGGCCAGGCCTTCCAGCACATGGCCGCGCTCGCGCGCCTTGCGCAGCTCGAAAATCGTCCGGCGGGTGACGACCTCGCGGCGGTGCTCCAGGAAGACCGTGATCAGGTCCTTCAGATTGCACAGCTTGGGCTGACCGTCGATCAGCGCCACCATATTCATGCCGAAGGTGTCTTGCAGCTGGGTCTGCTTGTACAGATTGTTCAGCACCACCTCGGGCACTTCGCCGCGCTTCAGGTCGATCACCACGCGCATGCCGGACTTGTCGGACTCGTCCTGGATGTGGCTGATGCCCTCGATCTTCTTCTCGTTGACCAGCTCGGCAATGCGCTCCAGCAGGGTCTTCTTGTTGACCTGGTAGGGCAGCTCGTCGACGATGATGGACTGGCGCTGGCCGCGATCGATGTCCTCGAAGTGCACCTTGGCGCGCATCACGATCTTGCCGCGGCCGGTTCGATAGCCCTCGCGCACGCCCTGCAGGCCATAGATGATGCCGGCGGTCGGGAAGTCCGGCGCCGGGATGATTTCCATCAACTCGTCTATCGTGCAATCCGGGTTCTTCAGCGAATGCAGGCAGGCGTCCACCACCTCGTTGAGGTTGTGCGGCGGGATGTTGGTCGCCATGCCCACGGCAATGCCGCCCGAGCCATTGATCAGCAGGTTGGGCAGCTTGGTCGGCAGCACCAGCGGCTCTTTCTCGGAGCCGTCGTAGTTGGGGCCGAAATCGACCGTTTCCTTGTCCAGATCGGCCAGCAGCTCGTGGGTGATCTTGGCCAGGCGGATTTCGGTGTAGCGCATGGCGGCGGCGTTGTCGCCGTCCACCGAGCCGAAATTACCCTGGCCATCGACCAGCATATGGCGCATCGAGAAATCCTGCGCCATGCGCACGATGGTGTCGTAGACCGACTGGTCACCGTGCGGGTGGTACTTACCGATCACGTCACCGACGATACGGGCCGACTTCTTGTAGGGGCGGTTCCAATCATTGTTCAACTCGTGCATGGCGAACAAGGCGCGCCGGTGCACAGGTTTGAGGCCGTCGCGGGCATCGGGTAGGGCCCGGCCCACAATCACGCTCATCGCGTAATCGAGGTACGAGCGCCGCATCTCCTCTTCGAGGCTGATGGGCAGGGTTTCCTTGGCAAACTGAGTCATGCGCTGGGCGCGGCTTGAGCCCGAGGTGTCCACATACCTCCGGCTGGCCAACGTCTAATTGGACGGAAGCGTGAATTCTAATTGCCCTGGCGTGTCGCTAGCGCACAACATTGTGCGAACACTGGCCGGGCGCATTGAGCAAAATGGAGCTGTCCCAGTGCCCTATGGCACAATGACTCGTCGATGGCAGACCCCCGTGCAAGCTGGGGTTTACGCCAACGTACCCATACTTGTTGTGGACGTATCGCAGGGCAACTGCGGCTTTCCTTGAGAGGAGAATCATGAAGAAACTGAATCGAGTGGCATCGCTCTTCGCGTTCGCTGCTGTCGCCGCGTCTGGCGCTTCCGCCCAGACGATCGACAACTGGCGTGCCACAGACGGCACTGTCTGGAAGAACGGTACCAACGAATACTGCTGGCGCAATTCCAATTGGACCCCGGCTACAGCCGCGGCCAATTGCGATGGTGCCATCAAGCCGGCTCCCAAGGTTGTGGCACCCCCGCCGCCGCCGCCCGCTCCGGCAGCTCCGGTCGCTGCTCCGAAGCCCCCGGCTCCCGTGGTGCCCCCGGCACCTGTGAGCGAGAAGGTTACCTTCGCTGCTGACGCCTTCTTCGACTTTGACAAGTCGGTCCTGAAGACCGAAGCCAAGGCCAAGCTGGATGACCTGGTCGGCAAGACCGGTGGCATCAATCTGGAAGTCATCATCGCCGTGGGTCACACCGACTCGGTCGGTACCGATGCTTACAACCAGAAGCTGTCGGTGTCTCGCTCGGAAGCCGTCAAGGCTTATCTGGTGAGCAAGGGCGTCGAGAAGAATCGCGTCTACACCGAAGGCAAGGGCGAGAAGCAGCCTGTTGCTGACAACAAGACCTCCGAAGGTCGCGCCAAGAACCGCCGCGTCGAAATCGAAGTGGTCGGCACCCGCGCCAAGAAGTAAAGGATGCACCGAGCGTCTTGACGCTCGTCATCGAAGCCCCGCTCCGGCGGGGCTTTTTTTATGTCCGGGCCTGTGGGGCCCCGACTTGTTCGTAAGATTGCGCCCATGATCAACGCCGACCCCCAAGAGCTTGCCAAGTTCAGCGAGCTGGCCCACCGCTGGTGGGATCCGCACAGCGAATTCAAGCCGCTGCACCAGATCAACCCGCTGCGCCTGGCCTGGATGGACGGTTTGGCCCCGTTCAAGGGCCTGAAGGTGCTGGATGTGGGCTGCGGCGGCGGCATCCTGACCGACTCGATCGCGCGCAAGGGCGCCCAGGCGCTGGGTATAGACCTGTCCACGAAGGCGCTGCGGGTGGCGCAGTTGCACGCGATGGAAGCTGGCACCGAGGGTGTCGAGTACCGCGAAGTGCCCGTCGAGGAGCTGGCTGCCGAGATGCCGGGCGCATTCGACACCGTCACCTGCATGGAAATGCTGGAGCATGTGCCCGACCCGTCATCGGTGGTCCGCGCCTGCAGCACCCTGGTCAAGCCCGGCGGCTGGGTGTTCTTCTCGACCTTGAACCGCAACCCCAAGGCTTTCCTGTTCGCCATCGTTGGCGCCGAATACCTGCTCAAGATGCTGCCCAAGGGCACGCATGAGTACGCCCGCTTCATCCGCCCCAGCGAGCTGGCTCAATACTGCCGTGACGCCGGGCTGGAGCTGCACAGCAGCAAGGGGCTGGAGTACAACCCGCTGACCCAGGCCTATTGGCTGTCGGCCGACACCAGCGTCAACTACATGATCGCCTGCCGAAAGCCTGCGTTGTGAACAGTCGTGACGTGCGGGCCGTACTGTTCGATCTGGATGGCACCCTGGTTGATAGCGCTCCGGATCTGGCCGGGGCCGCCAACCAGATGCGCAGCATCCGGGGCTTGGCCGACCTGCCCTATGCCCAGTTGCGGCCCATGGTGGGCACCGGCGCGCGCGGCATGCTGGGTGTGGCTCTGGGTGTGACGCCCGCCGCGCCCGACTACGAGGCGCTGAAACACGAGTTTCTCGACCTCTACGAACGCCGCATGTTGCGGGAAACAAGAGTGTTCGAGTCCGTCATGGGCCTGCTGGACGCGCTGCGGCAGCGCTCACTGCCCTGGGCCATCGTCACCAACAAGGCCGAACGCTTTGCCCTGCCGCTGACCCAGGCCCTGGGCCTGCAGCGCGGCGCGGCGGCGGTGATCGGCGGCGACACCACGCCCCATGCCAAGCCGCATCCGGCGCCGCTGCTGGAGGCCGCCCGCCGCGCCGGTGTCGCGGCCGAGCACTGCATCTACGTCGGCGACGACGAACGCGACATCCTGGCCGGCCGTGCCGCCGGCATGCGCACGGTGGCGGCCGCCTGGGGCTATCTTGGCCAGGGCGCGCCGATCCACGAATGGGGAGCCGATTTGACAATAGAAAGTCCGCAGGCCCTCTTGCATTGGTTATCTGTGGCCTAATATCAGCTTCAGGGGCCGACCTGGTTTCGACGTGGGTGCGGATCCGGAGTGGGGCATGCCGAGCACCAGTTCGCTCGTAAAACCACTGGAAACAAAGTAACTGCAAACGACTCTACGTTCGCACTCGCTGCTTAATTGCAGATGAGCTTCTCAACGGTTGGCCTATGGGCCGGGCCGCGAATCGCAAGGTTCAAGGCTGAGAAGTCATTCACATAGGCTGGTTTCGTGGCGGGTCACTCGTCACGGAACAAGATTTAGTGACTGGCGGGAAAGGTAGCGTGCCGCTGCGCGACCTGAACGCGAGATTCAAATCAGACGGCTACGCATGTAGAACTGCCTGGTGATGGCTGACGGACGGGGGTTCAATTCCCCCCGGCTCCACCATATTGGATGACCCGCTGCCCGGCGGGTGAAGTCAAAGAAGAGGCTCAAGTCTGTTACGGACTTGGGCCTTTTCCGTTTGGGTGCCGCTTTCTGTCCGTTTGGTTGAGCCGGGGGGAATTGAACCCGGGTCCCACTGGCCAGCCCCGTTGGCGCATTCCTGGCGCTGCCACCCACCCGGGACGTCGTGGTCCTGTTGCGGTTGGTCGCGCACGGTCTCGGCGTCGTCGCCACACTCCGCTGCGGCCTGCCCGAGTTCGTCCGGGCCGACATGCAATGTCCTGCTTGAGTCGAGGCGTCGATTGGCCTTCTTGAGCACCTTGGCCCGTCGCTTCGGTATTCGCGCGCCCGATGCATGGGTTGAGTGACATTCATCACCGAGGCTGGGGAAACACCGGGTGTGGGGCGGCTTTTCCGGGCTTCTGAAATGGCTTGGCGGGCAAGAATTTGTTCATCGCCACACCACTCAGTCACACCGTCATGCAAGTGAACACGCAAGCCGTCAAAGTTGATCGCTCATTGAGCAAGCCCGCAGCCGCTCAGGCAGCAAAACCTGGCCCCGACAGCTTCAGCGAGCTGCTGAAGGGGGCCCAAGCTGCTGGCGCCGCGCAGCGCGATGCAGGTGCAGTTGCAGCGCCTTCAGCCGCAACTGCTGCAGGCGCTGCAACGGCCAACAAGGCCTGAGCGCGATGCTGTCGATGCACAACACCGGTATGCCCGCCGACGGACCGGGCGCACGGCTTGGCGCGTCGCCGATGCCACCTGCGGATGAGCCGCGTACCGCCCGGACCAGCCCCGCTGCCACGCGAGCGGCCGAGGCCGGGATCAAGCAGCCAGGCCAACAGGTGAGCTTCAGTGCGCAAAGCCTGCAGGCTTTGGAGGCCGCGGCACTGGCGCAGGCGGCGAGGGCAGGCGCCGACGTGCAAGGCGTCGGCGATGCGGTCGGTGGCGGCATCCTGGCAGCCGCTCGCGCCGTCGACTCGGTGGGGGCTCAAGCGTCGGACCTGCTGGTTTGCGGCGCCCAGGCGCTAGCCAGCGGCATTGGCGCGGTGCGTGGCGCCGTCCAGGAGGCCGCTGCGGGTTTGGAGGCGGAGGTGGCCGACGCGACGCGTCAACTCGGCGGGCTCGCGTCAAGCACCGTGGGCTATGGCGCGCTTGCTGCCCTCGCAGGTGGTGCGTTGCTCGATGAACTTGTCTAGAAGACAGCAAGAGGCCTTGATGCTCGATTCATTGTCCAGAGGCTGCCTGTGCGGCGCCCTAGTCGCGGCCTTGTCGGGCTGCTCGATCTTCAGCGTGGCGCCCACATGGGAGCTGGTGAAGGCCACGGGCACGGCCACCTCGGCGGCACTGAACTATGGGCCGGGCAAGGCGACGAACACGATTCACCACGGCGACGCCCCGATCCAGAGCGTGTGCATCGAATACAACGGCCAGCCCCAGCTGGACGATCTGGTGCCGGCGCTGCAGCTGGAGCTCAAGGTACAGGGCGTGTCGAGCCGGGTGTTTGAGCCGGGCTCAGGCGGGCCGGACTGCCGCTACTGGGTCCGCTACGCCGCCACCGTGCATTGGGCCGTGCCGCCGATGGGGGGCGCCCATCGCTCCTACCTGAGCGCCGCCACGCTCAGCCTGCACCGAGCGAATGGCTCGCTGATGGGCGCCAGCTCGTATCTGGTGGACGAGAACTTTGCGATCAGCAAATGGGCCAGCACGCGACGCAAGCTCGCGCCGGTCGTGAAGGCGGTCATCACCGGCTTCGAGAGCTGAGCCGGCCAAGCAACCTGAAAGAGAACCAGGACATGACCTTCAACCGTTTCCCAAGCCTTGGCTTGGCCGCCGGCCCGCTCGCGGCCCTGCTTTGCGCCTGCACCTCGGCACCGCCTCCTCTGGTGCAGGGCCCGGTGTCGGCAGCGCCGGCCAGGACGCCGCTGTACCTGGAGCGGCCGAACAACGGCTCCATCTTCCAGCTGAGCATGTCGGCAGGCACGCTGTTCTCCAGCGAACGCAAGCCACAGGCCGTGGGCGACAAGCTGAAGGTGGACATCTCGGAGAGCCTGCAGGCCAGCCAGAAGCAGTCGAGTGACACCAGCCGCGACAACAAGGCGGCCGTCAAGGGGCCGGGCTCGGGCCGCAAGTCGGGCGGGTTGATCGACTCGCTGCTCAACGCCGACGCCGCTGCTGCCGGCAGCGATTCGTTCAAGGGCTCCGGCAGCACCGAGACCTCGAGCAGCTTCAACACCCAGCTCGCCGTAACCGTCATCAATGTGCTGGCCAATGGCCATCTGCTGGTGGCCGGCGAGCGCAGCACCGGGCTGAATGGTGGCGTGAGCACGCTGCGCTTCTCGGGTATCGTCGACCCGCGCGACATCCGCCCCGGCAATGTCGTCAGCTCCAAGGAGGTCGTCAATGCCAGCCTTGAAAGCGTGGGTCAGGGCGACGTCTCGGAGGCCGCATCCCGAACCTGGCTGCAGCGTGTGCTCACCAAGAGCATGGCGGTGTGGTGAGCCGACCGTTGGGGCCGTGCCCGCCCGGCACGCGGCGCGAGCCTTCGCCTGCCTGGATCAGCGATGCGCGGGTGAAGTTGTTTCGCCGCGGCCAGATCATCGTGCGCGCCGGCAGCACACCAGCCGAATGGATTGCCATCAGCAGCGGGGCGGTCTGCCTGATCACCCAGGTGGCCGGCAGCACGCGGGTTGCCGTGGCGGCGCTGTGGCTCGGTGACGTGATCGGCAGCGCCTCGCCGCTGGGCAAGCATGTGGCGCAGTACGACGTCACCGCGCTGGTCGATGTGGTGACCATCAACATTCCCTGGACTCGGCTTGCTGCCGGGCCGGCGCCACAGCAATTCGCCGATGCCGAGCAGCTGTACTCGGCCACCGAAACCAGGCTCCAGGAGCAGATCTTCATGCGCCTGGCCGGCAACGGCTTCCAGCGTCTGGTCAGCGTGCTGGCAACCCTTGCCGCTGCCCTGGCGCCCGGAATTGATACCGCTTGGCAGGCGCAGAGCCTGTCCTTGCCGGTGGCGCAGGCCTGCATCGGCCAGCTGTCGGGCCTCTCACGCCGGCAGACCTGGATCTATCTGGGTCAGCTGGCTGCGTTCGGCTGGGTCACCACCGCACGAACCCAGGTGACCCTGGTGGGCCTTCGGTCCTGGCTGGCCCTGATGGCGGAGGTCGATGGCAGGGGCCTGGCCTGCATCGCCAGCGCCGAACTGTGCAGCGATGTGCTGGCCGCACTGGCCAGTCGGGACGGTCTGGATAGGCTGGACGGGCTGCGGGCGGTGCTGTTTACGGGCGAGAAATGCTGATTTCCGGCTTGTGGGGCTGATCGTTGCCGGCCGGTCAGCATCAGCGTCACGGCTTGGCGCCCGAAGGTGTGCCCTTCAGATACTCGCTGACCCGGTCGGCGTCGTCGCCCACAGCCGCAATGGCGCGCCTGAGTTCATCGGGGCTGGCGTGCAACGCCTTGCTCCAGTCGTGTAGCGCTTGTGCGTCGTTGAGGTTGATGCGGCGGCGGTCCTGTTCGCCGCCCAGGTATTTGCTGTCTGACATGGTCTGACTCCTTTGCGTTGCTGTGCGACCCCGATGGGCGATCAGCGCTTCTTGCCCTTGTCCTGCTGACGTGCGGCCACGGCCACCACCTGGGTGGCCATTCCCGCGGCAAGCGGATTGGCGGGCGCAGCGGCCTTCTTCGGTTTCTTCGCTTCCTTGTTGCCGTGCTGACCTTTTGACATGGTGAAGCTCCTTGATCGATTGAATGCGGGCGTCTGACCGGCGGTCGGTGCAGACGGGCTGTGATGCAGCCTGCGCCGATGCCGGCGCAATATCGGTGCGTTGGCGCACGAAGCGCACGATGATTCCGCTCCGATGCCCACACTTCGGCGGTAGCGACTGGGGCGATGGCTACACTTGAAGCCCATGCGCGAAGCCTTTCTGCTGGACCCGGATCTGGTGTTCCTGAACCATGGCTCGTTCGGCGCCTGTCCGCGCGAGGTCTTCGGGGTGTATCAGGACTGGCAGCTGGCACTGGAGCGCAATCCGGTCGAGTTCCTGGGCCGGCGCTCGGCCGCCCTGCTGATGGACGCACGCGCGCAACTGGCGGCCTACCTGGGCGCCGCACCCGAGCATCTGGTCTTTTTGCCCAATGCGACGACCGGCGTCAACACGGTGGCGCGTGCGCTGGATCTGCGGCCGGGCGATGAGGTTCTGGGCACCGACCATGAGTACGGCGCCTGCGACGAGACCTGGCGCAGGGTCTGTGCGGGCGCCGGTGCGCACTACAGGCGGGTGGAAGTGCCGCTGCCGTTCGAGCGCGCCCGCTTTGCTGACCGCCTGCTGGCCGAGGTGGGGCCGCGCACGCGGCTGATCTTCAGCAGCCACATCACGTCGGTCACGGCGCTGACGTTTCCGTTGACCGAGCTCTGCGCCCGTGCGCGCCAGATGGGCGTGCTGACGCTGATCGACGGCGCCCATGCGCCGGGGCAACTGGACTTGGATCTGGACGCCCTGGGCGCCGATTTCTATACCGGCAACGGCCACAAGTGGCTGTGTGCGCCCAAGGGTTCGGCCTTCCTGCATGCCCGGCCCGAGCACCATGAGCGGCTGCAGGGCCTGATCGTGAGCTGGGGCCATGTGGATCAGGGGCGTGGCCACGAGGCCTATGCCGGCGCGTCCTGGCTGGAGCGGCACCTGCAATGGCAGGGCACGCGCGACATCGCCGCCTGGCTGACCGTGCCGGCAGCGATCGCCTTCCAGCAGCGCCATGACTGGGGGGGCCATCGCACGCGCTGCCACGCGTTGGCGGGCGAGGCGCTGCGTGAGGTGGTGCAGCGCTACGGGCTGGCGCCTATCGGCCAGGATGCGGACTGGCTGCAGATGGTCACGCTGCCGGTGCCGCACCACGATGCCGAGGCCCTGCGCGCCGCCTTGTTCGCGCGCGGCATCGAGATTCCGGTGACGCAGCATGCCGGCCAGCGCTTTGTGCGCCTTTCGGTCCAGGCCTACAACGATGCCGATGACATTGCCCAGCTGCTGGCGGCGCTGGACCAGGTGGCGCCCTGAATGGCAGCCGGCGCACAGCTGTGGCAAACACGGGCTTGGCAGGGCCGCTTGGCAAGTTACGATCTGAAACAAGGCGCGTCCGTGCGCCAAGGCCCTCTGTCTGGATGCGATGACGCTTCTCTCTTCCCCCCAAACATCGACGCCCGGTCTGGAGGCGCTGCCTGAGGCCCTGCGTGGCCTGGCACGGCGCGGCGTGACGCGCAGCTATCGCAAGCACACCTTGATCATCGAGGAGGGTACGCAGGGCGATACGCTTTACCTGCTGCTCAGCGGCAGGGTCAAGGCCTTCTCGATCGACCACCGCGAGCATGAGGTGACCTACGGCGTCTACGGCGCGGGCGAGTATTTCGGCGAAATGAGTCTGGATGGCGGGCCGCGCTCGGCCAGCGTGATGGCGCTGGAGCCCAGCGTTTGCGTGGTGCTGACGCGGCAAAGCCTGCGTGAGCACATCGCTGCCGAGCCCGAGTTCGCCTTCGAGCTGCTGAGCCGGGTCATACGCCGCGCCCGCATGGCCACAGCCAATGCACGCAGCATGGCCTTGCTGGACGTCTATGGCCGGGTGGTGCAGTTGCTGGAGTCGCTGGCCGCGCCGCAGGCCGATGGCACGCGCTTGATTGCGGAGCGGCTGACCCATGGCGACATCGCCTCGCGGGTGGGCTGCTCGCGGGAAATGGTCAGCCGCTTGCTGAAAGACCTGGAGCAGGGGGCCTACATTGAGGTTTCGCGCGAGGGCGTGCGCCTTCTGCAATCGCTGCCCCAGCGCTGGTGAGCCTGCATTTTGAATGCTTCTTCAACTGGAACGCCGATGCGACTGCTGATTTCCGTGGATATCGAAGGTGTGGCCGGTGTCAGCCACCCCAGTCAGGGCCAGATGGGCAATGGCGAGTACGAGGTGGCGCGTCGGCTGATGACGCAGGAGGCGAATGCCGCCATCCGTGGCGCGCTGGCCGGCGGTGCCACCGAGGTCATCGTCAATGACTCGCATGGCGACTTCCGCAATCTGCTGCCCCTGCATCTGCATCCGCAGGCCCGGCTGCTCAACGGCCGACCGCGTGCGCTGGGCATGGTGGCCGGCGTGCCGCTGTGCCAGGCGCTGATGCTGGTGGGCTATCACGCCAAGGCAGGGGCCGAGGGCGTGCTGGCGCACACCATCAGCGGCAAGTCGTTCGCCTGCATCCAGATCAACGGCGTCGAGTACGGCGAGGCGGCTTTGTATGGCTCGCTGGCCGGCGAGTTCGGCGTGCCGGTGCTGATGTGCAGCGGCGACAATGTCTTTGCCGACGAGACCCGGCCGATGCTGCCCCACACCGCCTTCGTCGTCACCAAACAGGCCTTGGGCCAGCGATCGGCGCTGCATCTGTCGCCCGAGGCCTCCTGCGCTGCCATCGAGGCCGGGGCCAAGCAGGCGATGCAGGCGCATCTGCTGCGGCCGGTGGCGCCGGTGCGTGTGGCGGGAACTGTCCACTGCAAGGTGAGGGCGCAGTCGGTGGCGCTGGCCGATCTGTTTGCGATCACCCCGCTCGTCGAGCGCGTCAGTGGCACAGAGCTGGAGTTCACCGGGGCTGACATGCACTATGTGGTGCGGGTGCTCAACACCTTGTCGGCGATGGGGATGGGGCTGGCATAAGGGTTAGACTCTGCGCCCCCACGCCCTTAGTTCCCTCTGTACGCTATGTCTGATCCCACAAACCCCGACGCCCCCGCCGACGACCAGCCGCTGAGGCGCGGCATCAAGAGCTTCGTCGTGCGTGCCGGGCGCATGGGCTCGGGCCAGGTGCGGGCCTTGGCCGAGCTGGGACCGAAGTTCGTGCTGCCCTTCAAGGCCGAGCGGCTGGACGTGGCGCAAGCCTTCGGGCGCGAGGCTCCTGTGGTGCTGGAGATCGGCTTTGGCATGGGTGACGCGACGGCCAAGATCGCCAAGACGCTTGAGGGCATCAACTTCCTCGGCTGCGAAGTGCATGAGCCCGGCGTTGGCGCCTTGCTCAAGCACATCGACGAACAGGCCATAGGCAATATCCGCATCCTGCAGCATGACGCGGTGGAGGTGCTGGAGCAGATGATTGCCCCCGACTCGCTGGCCGGCGTGCACATCTTCTTCCCGGACCCCTGGCACAAGAAGCGTCACAACAAGCGCCGGCTGATTCAGCCAGCCTTCGTCAGGCAACTGCTCGCGCGCATCGCGCCCGGCGGTTATCTGCACTGCGCCACCGACTGGGAGCCCTATGCCCAGCAGATGCTGGAAGTGCTGAGCGCCGAGCCGGGGCTGGAGAACACCGCCGACGGCTATGCGCCCAAGCCCGACTACCGGCCGCTGACCAAGTTCGAGAACCGCGGCCTGAAGCTGGGCCATGGCGTCTGGGACCTGGTCTTCAGACGCAAGACCTGACACCGCGCACCGGCGGGAGGCACGGCTACCGCCCAGGCCCATTTTGGGTCGCGGCCGTGCACGGTTTCGGGCCGGAAAAGTCAGTGTTCACCCTATTCCTGAGGGCGTGGCTTGGGGCTATCGTGGCCTCAGCCCGCTACTGCCGGAGGTTTTCCGGTGGGCGAATGCGGAGCCCAATCACCAGGAGCTTGAACAATGAGATCGAATGCTGTGAAGACGTTGGTCGGTGCGATGGTGGCTGCGGCCACGATGATGAGCGTGGGCGCCGCGCATGCAGGCAAGACGCTGGACGCCATCAAGGCGCGCGGCCAGGTGGTGTGCGGCGTGAACACCGGCCTGGCGGGCTTTGCGGCAGCTGACAGCAACGGCAACTGGTCCGGCATCGACGTGGACATCTGCCGCGCCATTGCCGCCGCCACGCTGGGCGACGGCACCAAGATCAAGTTCGTGCCGCTCAACGCACAACAGCGCTTCACCGCGCTGCAGTCGGGCGAAATCGACATCCTGTCGCGCAACACCACCTGGACCCTGACCCGCGACGCCTCGCTGGGCATGGTCTTCACCGGCACCACCTATTACGACGGCCAGGGTTTCATGGTGCCGGCCAAGGGCAAGATCAAGAACGCCAAGCAGCTCAAGGGCACGACGGTGTGCGTGCAGTCGGGCACGACGACGGAGAAGAACCTGACCGATTTCTCGCGTGCCAACAAGCTGGACATCAAGCCGGTGGTGTTCGAGAAGGTCGAGGCCGCCACCGGCGCCTACTTCGCCGGCCGCTGCCAGTCGTACACGACCGACGCCTCCGGTCTGGCCTCGGTGCGCAACAAGGAGGCCAAGAACCCCGCCGACCACATCATCCTGCCCGAGCTGATCTCCAAGGAGCCGCTGGGCCCATCGGTGCGCCGCGGTGACGACGAGTGGTTCGCGATCGCCAAGTGGGTGGTGTTCGGCCTGCTGGAAGCCGAGGAATACGGCATCACGCAGGCCAATGTCGAGCAGATGAAGGCCAGCACCGATCCCGCCGTGCTGCGCATCCTGGGCGTGACCGAAGACACCGGCAAGCTGCTGGGCCTGGAGAAGGACTGGATGGCCAAGGCCATCAAGGCCACCGGCAACTACGGCGAGATCTTCGAGCGCAATGTCGGCCCGAGCTCGGCACTGAAGCTGCCGCGTGGTGTCAACAACCAGTGGAACAAGGGCGGCCTGATGTACGCCCCGCCGATCCGCTGATACAGCAGGGGGCTGGCCCGGCGACGGTTGCTGCCGCCCCTTGAACCTTCGCGCTCCGGCCCCTGCACCTTGGGGTCGGTCGCCGCGCGCATCCGCTCGAGGAGTCATCTATGTCCGCTAGACAGGCGCCGGCCAAGCGCCGGGAATGGTCCTGGCGCAGCCGGAGCATTCGCGCCCTGGTCTATCAGCTGCTTGCGGTGGGCCTGATCGTGCTGGTGGTCTGGTTCCTGGCCCACAACACGGCCGAGAACATGCGGGTGCGCGGCATCCAGAGCGGCTTCGACTTTCTGCTGCAGCCCGCCGGCTTCGACATCGGCGAGGTGCTGATCAAGTACGACGCGCTCGATCCCTATTGGCGCGCCTTCTCGGTGGGCCTGGCCAATACGCTGAAGGTGGCCCTGATCGGCATCGTGCTGACCACCTTGATCGGCACGGCCGTCGGGGTGGGGCGCTTTTCCAGCAATGCGCTGGTGCGTGGCCTTTGCTACGGCTATGTGGAACTATTCCGCAATGTGCCCATCCTGCTGCAGCTGCTGCTGTGGTATCTGCTGCTGACCGAATGGCTGCCCGATGCCAGCGAGCCGATCTCCGCCTTCGGGCTGGTGTTCCTGAGCAAGGGCGGTCTGACCTATCCGGTGCCTGTGTGGGGTCTGGGTCAGGGGCTGGCCCTGTGCGGGGCGCTGGTCGGCCTGGTGCTGGCCTGGGCCTGGCGACGCCACGCGCGTGCTCAGTTCGAACGCACGGGGCGCGTGCGCAGCATGTTCTGGTTGCCGGTCGTGATCGTGCTGGCCAGTGCCGTGCTGGGCTGGCTGGCCGGTGGTGCCCCCAATGCTTGGAACGTGCCGCGTCTGGCCGATGTGATCGTCGAAGGCGGCAGCGCCCTGACGCCCGAATTCATCGCCGTGCTGCTGGGGCTGGTGCTCTACACCGCGGCCTTTGTGGCCGAGGTCGTGCGCTCGGGTATTGCCTCGGTGCCCGGCGGCCAGAGCGAGGCGGCCGGCAGCCTGGGCCTGTCACCGGGCCAGAACATGCGTCTGATCGTGCTGCCGCAGGCGCTGCGCGTGATCATCCCGCCCATGACCAACCAGTTCCTGAACCTGACCAAGAACTCTTCGCTGGCGGTGGCCATCGGCTACCCGGACGTGGTGTCGATCAGCAACACCGCCATCAACCAGACCGGCCGTGCGATCGAGTGCATCGCCATCGTGATGCTGATTTATCTGAGCACCTCGCTGAGCACCTCGGGTCTGATGAATTGGTACAACAAGCGCTCGGCGATCAAGGAGCGTTGACACGATGAACGCCGTCTTCACCCCGGTGGCCGCAAGGCCTGCCCCCAGTTCCACACGCGGGCCCCTTGTCTGGCTGCGGCGCAATCTGTTCTCCAACTGGCAGAGCAGTGCGTTCACGCTGGCGCTGCTGGTGCTGGCCGTGCTGTATGTGCCGGGCATGCTGCGCTGGATGGTTTTCGCCTCGATCACGGCGGCGGACGCCGACGCCTGCCAGGCCGCACGGGGCATAGGTGCCTGCTGGGGTGTGGTGACCGAGAAGCACCGGCTGATCATCTTCGGCCGCTACCCCTTCGACCAGCAGTGGCGGCCGCTGGTGGCCACCGTGCTGATGATGGCGCTGCTGATGGCCAGCTGCACGCGGCCCTTCTGGCGGCCCTGGCTGGCCGCGCTCTGGGTGGTGGTGCTGGCAGCCGCCTTCACCCTGATGAGCGGCGGCGTGCTGGGCCTGGCCAAGGTCACGACCGATCAGTGGGGCGGGCTGCCCTTGACCATCATGCTGTCATCGCTGTCCATCGTGATGGCCTTCCCGATCGCCGTGCTGGTGGCAATGGGGCGGCGCTCGCAGATGCCGGCGATCCGCACCTTCTGCACCATCTATGTGGAATTGATACGCGGCGTGCCGCTGATCTCGGTGTTGTTCATGGCCAGCTTCATGTTCCCGCTGTTCATGCCGCAGGGCTTCAGCATCGACGTGCTGGTGCGGGTGCTGGCGGGCATCACCCTGTTCGCCGCGGCCTATCTGGCCGAGATCGTGCGCGGCGGCCTGCAGGCGATACCCAAGGGTCAGGTCGAGGCGGCCCAGTCGTTGGGCCTGAGCTACTGGAAGACGCAGCGCAAGATCGTGCTGCCGCAGGCGCTGGCGCTGGTGGTGCCGGGCATCGTCAACAGCTTCATCTCGATCTTCAAGGACACCTCGCTGGTGACCATCGTGTCGCTCTACGAGCTGACCGGTGCGCTGGGCCTGGCACTGAACTCCGACGCGAACTGGCGGCCCTTCAAGGTCGAGGGCTATCTCTTCATCACCGCCATCTACTTCGTGTTCTGCTTTGCCATGTCGCGCTACAGCCTGTGGATCGAGAAGCAGCTGAATCGCAGCAAGAACCGTTAGTCAACCAGTCAATGCCTTCATGAGCGAACCCATCATCACCTTCAGCAAGGTCAACAAGTGGTACGGCAACAGCTTCCATGTGCTGCGCGACATCGACCTGACCGTGACCCGTGGCGAGCGCATCGTCATCTGCGGGCCCTCGGGCTCGGGCAAGTCCACCTTGATACGCTGCATCAACGGCCTGGAGGAGCACCAGGAGGGCAGCATCGTCGTTGACGGCACCGAGATCAGCGATGACATCCGTGCCATCGAAAAGGTGCGCCGCGAGGTCGGCATGGTGTTCCAGCAGTTCAATCTGTTCCCGCACCTGACGGTGCTGGAAAACCTGACCCTGGCGCCGATGTGGGTGGGCAAGACGCCCAAGGCCGAGGCCGAGAAGCGCGCCATGCTGCAGCTGGAGCGGGTGAAGATCGCCGAGCAGGCGCACAAGTACCCGCTGCAACTTTCTGGCGGTCAGCAGCAGCGCGTGGCGATCGCCCGCGCGCTGTGCCTGACGCCCAAGGTGATGCTGTTCGACGAGCCCACCTCGGCGCTGGACCCGGAGATGATCAAGGAGGTGCTGGACGTGATGATTGAGCTGGCCAACCAGGGCATCACGATGATTTGCGTGACCCACGAGATGGGCTTTGCCAAGGCCGTGGCCGACCGGGTGATCTTCATGGACCAGGGCCAGATCGTCGAGCAGAACAAGCCGCACGAGTTCTTCAACAACCCGCAGAGCGAGCGGACCAGGGATTTCCTGTCAAAGATCCTCGGTCACTGAGCTTGTCCAGGCAAGCTAGTCAGCCCAGGTAACCCAGCCCATATAGCTGGTCAGCAGCACCACCACGCCAAACACGATGCGGTAGTAGGCGAAGGGCACGAAGCTGTGGCTGGCGATGTAGCGCAGCAGCCAGCGCACGCAGATCCAGGCGCTCAGGAACGAAAACAGCAGGCCCACGGCGAACATCGGAATGTCGGCGGTCGACAGCAGCGCGCGTTCCTTGTACAGGCTGTACAGGCCGGCGCCGATCAGTGTCGGGATGGCCAGGAAGAAGCTGAAGTCGGTGGCCGCCTTGCGGCTCAGGCCCAGCAGCATGCCGCCGATGATGGTGGCGCCCGAGCGGCTGGTGCCCGGCACCATGGCCAGACACTGCACCAGGCCGACCTTGAGCGCGTCCATCGGCGTCATCTCGTCAACGGTGTCCAGTCGCACAGTCGCCGCCGGTCGGCGCTCTGCCCAGAGGATGATGAAGCCGCCAATGATGAAGGTGCTGGCGACGATGGTCGGGGTGAACAGATGCGCCTTGATGGCCTTGCCCAGCAGCAGGCCCAGCACCACGGCCGGCAGGAAGCCGATCGCCACATTGAGCACGAAACGCCGGGCCTGAACCGAGCTACCGAAGCCGACTGCTGTATCACGTAGCCGCTGCCAATACACCAGGATCACCGCGAAGATGGCCCCGGTCTGTATCGCAATATCGAACACCTTGGCCTTGCCGTCGGCAAAGTCCAGCAGCGAACCGGCAAGTATCAGATGCCCGGTGGAGGAAATCGGCAGAAACTCGGTCAGGCCTTCGACAATGCCCATCAGGGCGGCTTTGATCAGCAAAAGGGTATCCAAGGCCTGGGGCTCCGAATGAAAGGACGGGCGATGATAGCTGCAGCCGCTACCGGGCTTGATGTCAATGACCGTGATGGTTCGCGGCCCACAAAGCAAAAGGGCCGGCCTTTGGGCCGACCCTTGAGTCAGTAGCGCGGAGGCGCTGGATCAGGCTTGCTGCTTGAGCTTGCGGCGCGCGCCAAGCATGCCCAGCAGAGCGACCCCTGCCAGTGCCAGCGAGCCGGGTTCCGGCACCTTGCCCGGAGTTGTAGGGGTCACATCCTTGCTGGCGACGCCCAGGAGCTTCATATAGTCCAGCACCGAGTCCAGGCTGCCGTCGCCGAAGCCTGAATTGTAGGCACTGATCAGCCACCAGCTGGACGTCACATCCTTGGCGCCACCGGCAGCGTTGCCTGTGTTCACCGTTCGAGTATTGCCGGGCTGGGTCGCAGGATCAACGTCGCCGGAGTTTTCGATCATGGCCCAGCCGGAAGCCGCGCCGCCCGAAGTCAGGTTGGCGGTCGTCTTGCCCTTTATGAACTTGTCCATGAAGACCGCGTCAGTGTCCTGACCCTGGGCACCGGTGTAAGCCATCACGGTGAAGTCGGCATCCGTTTGCCACCAACCCAGCTTGACCGTGCTCAAGGCGATGGCGGTGTCGAAGTGCAGCACGATCATGTCGGTGACGTTGCCGACCGGGCTATTGTCCATCGAGTGATCGGGGGCCGAAACCGACAGGCCCTCGTATTTGCTGGCCACGCCGAAGCCAGAAGAGCTTTGAGGAGACAGATAGGCCTGCTGGAAACCCGCGACACCCGTGGGGTTGATGGTGCCGTTCTGGGCCGCACTGCCCCATGCATAGGCGGTCATGCCAGGGCCGGTGCCTGTAGCGGCGGAGCAACGGAAGTTGTTGCCGAAGGTCGAGCCGGTCTTGGCGCAGGTGTTGCTTCCATAGGTGCCAGTGCTGAAGTCCCAGGTGGCTGCCGCCTGGGCTGGGCTGAATGCGAGGCACGCGGTCATCGTGGCTACGACCGAGACCAACTGTTGCGTCATTCTTTTGATCATTCTGTTCTCCAAACTCTCAGAGCGCTGCTCTTGATACCGCTATTGAAGACTCAAGTAGCAAAATTCAGGCCAGGCTTGCTTTTCCTTTGCTATTCAAGTGCTTAGCATCTTGGCCGGCTTTGCCTGTGAGGCGACTGTAAGGCTTTCCGACAGCCCAGACATCCCCTTACTTGAGTGTTTGAAGCAGGCGGTTCGCCTCGGTGGCCAGGTCTGCCGCCGGATCCAGCTTGAGCATACCGGCCAGTTCTTCGCGTGCCTCGGCCTTGCGCCCGGCCTTCGCAAGCACTACGGCCAAGTGATAGCGGATCTCGGGGTTGACAGGGTCGCGCAGCCGCGCGTCGCGCAGCAGTTGCAGAGCGCGGTCGCTCTGACCGGCCAGGTGGCTGGCCCAACCTGCCGTGTCGATGACATTGGCGTTATTGGGTGCCTTGGCCAAAGCCTGTTCAGCCACTTTCATGGCGCCAGGGTCCCGGGTCTGTATCAGCACATTGGCCAGATTGTTCAGCGACTCAGCATCCCCGGGCGCAATCTTGAGCAGGTTCTCGTACGCGCTGCGCGCGGCGCCGAAGTTGCCATTGCGTGCCTGGGTATTGGCCACGGCCCTGAGTACGGCCACATCTCTCGGGTTGCGCTTGGTCCACTGCTCGGCCAACTGCAGGGCGGGCAGCGAGGCTTTGCCCGAATCCTGGGTGCTAAGCAGCCCGAACAGGCGGAGCAAGGATTCGCTGGTCGGCTCCAACTCATGGGCGCGGCGGAAGGATTCCAGCGCTGCCTGAGCCTGGTTGCGGCTAAGGGCGACGTCACCGAGCAGGTTGTGGCCGATCGCGCTCTTGGGGTGGGATTGAATGATCTGCCGCGCCCGTCGTTCCGCCTTGACCGGGTCGCCCTGGCGAAGCTCAACGGTGCTCATCAGCGCCTGGGCGAGGAGGAAGTCCGGCTTTCCGGTGAGCGCCTTCTCCAGGCTGTAGGCCGCCCCGGCCACGTCATTGGCTGCCATCTGAAGGTTCGCGATGCCGAACTGGGCGACTGCGTCGAAGTCGGCCCGGCGCGAGGCGTTGGTCAGCGTGATGCGGGCGCCGGCGAGGTCGCTATTGGCCAGTTGAGCACGGGCATAGCTGATCATCACGAGCGGATCGTCGGGCGCTTTGGATAGCAGGCGCTTAGCCGCCTGCAGCGCAGGTTCGGCGCGGCCATTGCGCAAATGCAGATCGACCAAGGCGAAGCTGGGGCGTGTCTCGCGCGGGCCGCTGTGGTCCACTGCCTTGTCGAGCCAGCGCTGGGCATCGGCCAACTGCCCGCGCCGCTCGGACAAGACCGCCAGATCGTACATTGCGTCGGTATTGTGTTCGTCGGCCTTCAGGATCTCGTTCAGGCGTTTGGCGGCCGCGTCGTAGCTCTTGCCCGCGATCTCCAGGCGGGCCAGTCCCAGCAGGGGCTGGATGAATGTCGCATCGAGCTTGGTGGCCTGCTCAAATGCAGACTTGGCACCCGCAGCATCGCCCGCCTGCGCTCGAGTAATGCCCAGCAGATTGTGGAAGCTGGCGTTGGCGGGCATCTGCTTGACCAAGGCCTGCGCGACCGAGACGGCTCTGGATGCCTGCCCCTCACGCAGGTACAGGCTGACAAGCGCCGCCCCCGCCTGGACTTGCTTTGGGTCTCGCTTGAAGGCGTTCTCGAGTTCACTGGCTGCATTGGCCAGCTGGCCGCTGCCAATCAGGCTCAAGCCCAGTGCGGTTCGATACTCCGGCGCATCCTTGTTGCGCAGCACCTCCTGCATCAGTGCGGTGGCCTTGGCATGCCTGCCCTTGGCCATATAGGCGCCCGCAAGCAGTGAGGCTCCGTGCACGTCGCCCGCATGGGCTTTGACATACACCTCCAACACCTCGATAGCACGGTCCACATTGTTTTCACCCAGATAGACTTGGGCGAGCAGCTTCGAGACGGGGCTGTTGTTCTGAGCTTTCTGAAACAGCTCGAGATAGGGTTTGGCCTTTTCCCGTTCGTTCAGCCCGAAATGGGCCAGGCCATTGAGCATCAGCAGTTGGGGCCTGTAACGGATGAAGTCCACGTGAATGGGATCGATCAACTCGGTCACCTCGCGCAAGGCGGCGCGCGAGGCGGCCGCATCGCCGTTCCGCTCGGCCAGCAGGGCCTGCAAATAGGCGCCGCGAGGCTCCAGCGGGGCGACGCGCCTGACCTCTGCAACATCCTTCTTCGCATCGTCGACGCGCCCGCGATCAAGTAGCAGGCCCGCCCGTGCCAAGCGTGACTCGACATGCTCGGGAGCACTGACCAAGGCTTTGTCGTAGGCCGCCATCGCCGCCGTCAGGTCATTCTGCACGTGGGCAATTGATCCCTTCTGGTACCAGCCCTCCGCCGAAGCGGGGGCTAGGGACAGGCCTTTGTCGGCAGCTGCGTGAGCCTCGCGGAACTGTCGTGTGCGTATTCGTATGGGGACCTCGGCCAACCAGACCTCGGCGGAGCGGGCATCTATCGCGCGGGCGTCCTCGATGTTCTTCATGGCGCCTTGGACGTCGCCCAAATCGGATGCCGCCGCCGACCGCAATAGCAGCAACTGCAATTGCACCGCGCTGGGCAGGCCCGCGATCGCGAAGCGAGGTTGCTCAAACAACAACTTTTGTTTGCCCTGTGCAGCCACGGCGCGGGCAAGGGGCACCACGACCTCGACCCGGTTCACCCCAAGGCGCAGGGCTTCGGTGAACGCAATCTCGGCGTTGGCCGCCTCGCCGTTGGCAAGCAAAGCCTTACCCAGCAGCATCTGCACCGGCAGCATTGTGCTGTCGATCTGCAGCGCGTTCTTCAGCTGGATAATGGTGCCTTCGATGTCCTTGCGCTCGTAGCGTTGCAGCGCGTCCTCGTAGTAGCGGGACGCCTTGGCATTGGTCGCTCCATGCACCGAACCCAGGCTTGCGCCCAGCATCAGCGCCAGCACCACCGTACGACCAGTCGAGCTCGTGCTTGCACTCTGTTTGAGCGGGTTCCGCTTCTTCATGGGTTGGGTCTCGGGCGATGGTGGTGGGACGGGCAACAATCTGCGGCGCTATTTTCTTGTATTTGGTGCCCGAGCCTGCCGCCCGACCCGGGGGGGTCGTCTGAGTAAAGCGGCCAAACCACACGGCGGGGCTGCATTTGCTGCCTGCATCTGCGGCAACAGCCCCTCCAGAACGGCCGGTCGTCACCTTGATGCCAGCGTCACCTCCACCCCCCGCGCCGTCACCGTCACCGCCCCTGGCACGTAGCCCATGCCCTCTGCGGTCCGCAAATCCTTGTCCTTGAAGCGGTAGATGGCCAGATCCTTGAGCAACTGCTCGGCGATCAGGCTGCCCAGGCGGGCGGTCTGGGCTTGCTGCTTGGGCGGCAGGTCGTCGATCAGGAAGTCTGTGACCCGCAACTGCTCGAGCCGTATGGCCTGGCGATGGGCGTCATAGCGCAGCGCAAAGTCCATGGCGATATGCCCTTGGTAGGCGCGGCCGGACAGACGCTCCCGGCTTGCCACCGCCAAGGTCAGCGCGACCCGGTTGCTTTGCGGCAGCAGTTGCAGCCGGGGCTCGCTGAGGCGTATCTCCAGCAATTCCAGCATGCGACGCTCGATCGGCAACTGACGCTGCAACCACTGGTTCAGTTCGGCCTCGCTCAAAGTCAGTGTGCGCACACCGCCCAGGCCGGCGCAGGCCGTCAGCATGATCGAGATCAATAACAGCGTGCAATTGACGAAAAATTTCATATTCCTCCTGGGGTGTCCAAGCGCGGCAACGCTCTGCCTGCCTTGACCTGAAAGGGTCGCCCACGTACATTACTGACCAGTTAGTCAGTATCAATCCAATGAACGCTCCCCCCACCTTACGCCAGAGGCGCAAGCAGGCCCGCCCGCAGGAACTGCTGGACGCTGCACTGACCCTTTTCGTCGAGCGCGGCTTTGCGGCCACGCGCGCCGAGGAGGTGGCCAAGCGTGCGGGTGTGTCCAAGGGCACCCTGTACCTGTACTACCCCAGCAAGGAAGAACTGTTCAAGGCGGTGGTGCGCCACAACCTGTCGGCCACCATTCTCGAGGGTATGGAGATCGCCGCGGCATTCGAAGGTTCCACGGCCGATTTGCTGGCCCTGGTGCTGCGGACCTGGTGGGAGCGCGTCGGTGTGGGCCCCAGCGGCGGCATCGTCAAGATCATGATGGCCGAGTCGGGAAATTTCCCGGAGCTGGCCCAGTTCTATGCCGAGGAGGTGATCATGCCGGCGCAGCAGTTGCTGGGCAGCGTCATCCAGCGCGGAGTGCAGCGTGGCGAGTTCCGCCCGGTGCCGGTGGCCGACACCGTCCACGTGCTGTGCAGCCCTTTGCTCTTCCTGTCGCTGCAGCAGCAGTCCTTCGGCGCCTGTGGCGTCTACACGCCTCAGCTAGTGCCGGAGTCGGTGCTCAACACCCAGATTGATCTGATGCTGCGCGGCTTGATGTCGGGCCGTGGTCCGGGCAGCCCCTCGCCATAGAATTCGTCATTTGTGATTGCAGCCCATGCAAGGGAACCAGGTATGAATATAGAACAGGCCCGTTTCAACATGATCGAGCAGCAGATCCGCCCCTGGGACGTGCTGGATCAGACCGTTCTGGCCCTGCTGGCCGCGGTGCGCCGCGAGGACTTTGTCCCGCCCGCCTACAAGAGCATGGCCTTCATGGATACCGAGGTGCCGTTGGGCGGTGGCCGTTTCATGCTGGCGCCGCGCCTGGAGGCCCGCCTGTTGCAGGAGCTGAAGCTGCAGCGCCATGAGAAGGTGCTCGAGGTGGGCACCGGGTCCGGCTTCATGGCCGCGCTGCTGGGCCACAAGGCGCAGCAGGTGATCTCGCTGGAGCTCGACCCCGAGCTGGCCCGCTCCGCTGCCGAGAAGCTCAAGCACGCGGGCATGAACAAAGTGACGGTGCGTCAAGCCGATGGCTCCAAGGGCTTGAGCGGCGAGGCACCGTTCGACGCCATCGTACTGTCGGGATCGGTGGCCGAGATTCCCGATGCCTTGCTGCAGCAGCTGAAGGTCGGTGGGCGCCTGATTGCCATCAGGGGCGAGGAGCCGGTGATGCGTGCGGTGCTGGTGACACGTCTTGCCGAGCGTGACTTCCGTACGGTCGAGCTGTTCGACACCATCGCCCCGCGCCTGCAGGGCTTCGACGAGGCTTCGCGCTTCAGCTTCTGATGCAGCAACTGCCCGTCGATCGCCTGCCGGCGCTGCTGCAAGAGCTGGGCGGCAGCGCCGTCCTGCTCGATGTGCGCGAGCCCTGGGAGATGGCGCTGGCCGCCATTCGCATCGATGGCGCCCTCTTGCTGAGCATTCCCATGGGGCAGATTCCACAGCGTCTGGACGAGCTGGATCCGGCGCAGCCTGTCGTCTGTTATTGCCACCACGGCATGCGAAGTCTGCAAGTCATCGCATTTCTGCAGCGCCAGGGCTTCGATTCGGTCTATAACCTCGCCGGTGGCATCGAGGCGTGGTCCGTGCAGATGGACCCCTCGGTGCCGAGATATTGAATCGGGCGCCTGCGCCCAACCGTCACATGCCTAACAACATCGCTCAGAAGGAAGACTCCATGTCCGTCGAACGACCCCAATCCCTTGCCACGCGCCGTTCCGGTTCGCCATTCCGTCTGAGCAGCCGTCTGGCCCTGGCGCTGAGCCTGACTTTCGGCGGCGTGTCGGCTGTGCAGGCGCAGAGCCTGATGGAGCTGTATGAAGCCGCCAAGGGCTATGACGCCACCTATCTGGCCTCGCGCTCGCTGGCCGACTCGGTGCAGTACAAGGTCGAGCAGAGCAAGGCGCTGGAGCGCCCCTCGGCCTCGCTGACGGCAGGTGCTTCGCGCGTCAACTCCGAAGGCACGGCACCGACCAGCAACACCACCAATGCCCAGGTCGGTGTGCAGGGCTCGTATGCGCTGTTCAATCGCAACAATGCGGTCACGGTGCAGCAGGCGCTGAAGCAGCTGGATCTGGCCAAGGCCCAGCTGGCCACCGCCGAGCAGGATTTGATCGTGCGCGTGGCTCAGGCCTACTTCGATGTGCTGGCCGCGCAGGACGTGCTGGCAACGACCCGCACCAGCAAGGCCGCCACCACCGAGCAGCTGGCCTCGGCCAAGCGCAATTTCGAGGTCGGCACAGCCACCATCACCGACACCCGTGAAGCCCAGGCCCGATTCGACATCGGCACGGCAGACGAAATCGCTGCGGAGAACGACCTGCGCTCCAAGCGCATTGCGCTCGACCAGTTGGTGGGTCGCACCGGCGTCACGCCCAAGCCCCTGCTGGTGCCGGTTGCCTTGCCCGCCGTGCTGCCCGCCGATCCGGAAGCCTGGGTCACGAACGCCGATGCCCAGCATCCCGGCATCATGCAGGCGCGCATTGCCTATGACGTGGCCAAGCTGGAGATCGAACGTGCCCGCGCGGCCAATCTGCCCACCGTGGGTTTGACCGGCGGCTATTCACGGGCTCGCGCCGACAGCAACCTGCCGACGCTCAATGGCAGCAAGAACGACCTGTCCGTGGGCATCCAGCTGAGCCTGCCCCTGTTTACCGGCTATGCGACGCAGAATCGCATCAAGGAAGTGCTGGTCCTGGAAGACAAGGCCCGCAACGACCTTGAGGCGGCGCGCCGCCTGGTCTGGCAGGGTACGCGTCAGGCCTATTTTGGCGTTGTCTCGGGCCAGGCCCGGGTCAAGGCGCTGGAAGCAGCCGAGTCATCCACCAAGCTGGCGCTAGAAGCCACTCAACTGGGCTACAAGGTCGGCGTGCGCGTCAACCTCGATGTGCTGAACTCGCAGACCCAGTTGTTCCAGACCCAACGGGATCTGGCCAAGGTTCGCTATGACGTGCTGGTGGGCGGGCTCAAGCTGCGCCAAGCCGCCGGCCAGCTGAGCCCGGACGATGTGGCCGCGCTGAACCGTTTGATCGCCCCCTGAGCCGAGGCGCGCATCCGCGCGCAGCTTGATAGAACAACCCGCCCCGGCATCCCGCTGCGGCGGGTTGTGTTCTTTTCGACTTTACATTTCTTGATCTCCATCCCGCGCAAGGGCAACAGCTCGGGTGCACGATGGAGGCCTGGAGACGGAGGTGTCACATGGCAATGACGCAAGACGCAGCTGCCGCGCTGGCCGCCCACCGCTTTGGTCTGGGCGTGCCGGACCTTGAGCGCATAGGCTCCGATCCGCAGGCCTGGTTGCTGGCGCAGATCGGCCCGGCCGGTACGCCCTGGGGTGTGAACCTTCCGACTGCGCTGGACGGTGTGCGCCTGCAATATGCCTTTTATCGCGAGCGCCGCAGCGCGCGCGCCAGCGACGCCAAGCCTGCAGAGCAGCAGTTCGCCGAGCACTTCCGCGCGACCGTTGACGCCGACGTGCAATCGCGCCTGCTGACCGCGGTGCAGAGCCAGCGGCCGTTCAGCGAGCGCCTGATGCTGTTCTGGGCCAATCACTTCACCGTGTCCATGGCCAAGGCCCAGGTGCGCGGCCTGGTCGGTGCCTTCGAGCGCGAGGCCATACGCCCGCATGTCGGCGGCTCGTTCGAGGTCATGCTGAAGGCCGCCGTCACCCATGCGGCGATGCTGCGCTATCTGGACAACAGCGCCTCGGCCGGCCCGAACTCGCGGCTGGCGCAGCGCCGCTCGCGCAGGGCGGTTTCAGCTGAGGGCGAGATGCGTGCCGCCCGCGTCACCGGACTCAATGAAAACTTGGCCCGCGAGGTGCTGGAACTGCACACCCTGGGCGTGCAGGGTGGCTACAGCCAGGCCGATGTCACAGCGCTGGCGGCGGTGCTGACCGGCTGGCGCGTGGCCGACCCGCAGCGCCTGGGCGACAAGGACGTCAGCGCCAGCTTTTTCGATCCGTCCTGGCACGAGCCTGGCAGCAAGACGGTGCTGGGCAAGCGCTACGCCGAAGGGCCGCAGGCCCTGGACCAGGTGCTGCACGACCTGACCCTGCATCCGGCCACGGCCCGGTTCGTGGCCACCAAGCTGGCCCGCCATTTCGTCGGCGATCAGCCGCCGCCGGCCCTGGTGGACCGCCTGGCGCAGAGCTTTCAGCGCAGCGGCGGCCAGCTGCCGGCGTTGTATCAGACCCTTGTCACCGCGCCGGAGGCCTGGGCGCCGCAGCAGACCAAGCTGAAGACGCCGGAGGAGTTCGTCATCTCGACGGCGCGTCTGCTGGGCCTGGGTGAGCCCCTGCTCGCACGCAGCCGCGACGGTGGCATCGCCCAGATGGGCCAGCGTGTGCAGGCCGCGCCATCGCCGGCCGGCTGGCCCGACAGCGCGGACGAGTGGCTGGGCCCGGAGGCGATGTGGAAGCGTGTCGAATGGGCCTCGCGCGTGGCCGGTCGCCTGGGCTCGCGGGTCGATGCCCGCCAACTGGCCGGGAGCAGCCTGGGCCCGCTGCTGAGCGCTGCATCGATCCAGCAGATCGCCCGTGCAGCCGATGGGCCGCAGGCACTGACCCTGCTGCTGATGGCGCCCGAATTCCAACGCCGCTGAATCACCGGAGTCAGCTCATGAACATCACCTCTTACGGACTGCGCCGCCGCCAACTGCTGCAGGCACTGGCCTTGGCCCCGGCGCTGAGTTTTGCCGGCACGGCCGCCAGCCCCTCCTCGAACCGCCTGGTGCTGGTGATACTGCGTGGCGGCATGGATGGTCTGAGCGCCGCACCGGTGCCCGGTGACCCCGACTTTGCCGCCGCCCGTGGCGCGCTGGCCCAGTTCACCGATCCGCCGCTCAGCCTGGCCGGCCCCTATGCGCTGCATCCGGCGCTGGCCCAGCTGCACGCGATGTATGGCCGCGGCGAGGCCTGCGTTGTGCACGCCACCGGCCTGCCTTACCGCGAGCGCTCGCACTTCGATGCCCAGCAGGTGCTGGAGAGCGGCGGCACCCGGCCCCATGAGCTGGGCACCGGCTGGCTGGCGCGCGCGCTGGGTCCGGTGGGGCTCAAGTCGCTGGCCCTGAGCACGGCCGTGCCACTGGTCTTGCGCGGGGCGACCGAGGTGGACACCTGGGCACCGTCGGTGCTGCCCGAGCCGGACGCGGAATTGGTGGCGCGGCTGATGCGTCTCTATGTCGATGACCCTGCGCTGGGCACGGCGCTGGCGCGGGCGCAGGGCCTGCGGGAGCGTACTGATATGTCAGCCATGACCGCAACGACCGGCGGCGCCGGCTTTGTGCTGCTGGCGCGGCGGGCGGCCGAGTTTCTGGCTCAGCCCCAGGGGCCGCAAGCAGCGGTGCTGGAGCTGGGTGGCTGGGACACCCATGCCAACCAGGCGGCACCGAATGGCGCGCTGACGCAGAACCTGCGCACCTTGGACGCCGGCCTGGCGGCGCTGCGCGAGGGCCTGATGCAGGGGCAGGGCGCCTGGGCGAGAACGGTCGTCGTTGTCGCCAGCGAGTTCGGCCGCGAGGTGCAGATCAACGGCACCCAGGGCACCGACCACGGCAGCGGCGGCGTGGCCTTTGTGCTGGGCGGTGCCGTCAAGGGTGGCAGGGTGCTGAGCGATTGGCCGGGCCTGGCCAGGGCGCAGCGCTTCGAGGGCCGCGATCTGCGCATCACCACCGACCTGCGCGCTGTGCTCAAGGGCGTGCTGGCCGACCATCTGCAGATATCCAGCGCCAGTCTGGAGGCCGAGGTGTTCCCGGGCAGCGCGGCCGTCAAGCCCCTGTCGCTGCTGAAAGGCTGAGGGCCGGCCTGCGGTTATTCTCGCTGCTGTTTCCGCAAGCCTCCCGCAAAGACTGACCCCATGCTATTTCTGTTGTCGCCCGCCAAGACCCTGGACTATGAATCCAAAGTGCCGCCCGAGCTGCTGGCCCAGGCCACGACGCCGCAGTTCGTGGCGCAAGCGGCCGAGTTGATCGAACTGCTGAAGACCAAGACGCCGGCCGATATCGCCGAGCTGATGGATCTGTCGGAGGATCTGTCCACCTTGAATGTGCGGCGCTACGCTGCCTGGTCCAAGCGCTTCACCAAGAGCAATAGCAAGCCGGCCGCGCTGGCCTTTGCCGGTGATGTCTATGACGGGCTCGATGCGAACTCGCTGAGCGCCGATGACCTTGCCTGGGCTCAGCAGCATGTCGCCATCCTGTCCGGCCTGTACGGTGTGCTTCGCCCGCTGGACAAGCTCCAGCCCTATCGCCTGGAAATGGGCACGCGCCTGGCCAATGCCCACGGCAGCAATCTCTACGCCTTCTGGGGCGACACGCTGGCCCAGTACCTGGACGCCCAGCTGGCCCGCGAGAAGAAGACTGCTCTGATCGTCAACCTCGCCTCCCAGGAGTACTTCAGGGCCGCCGATCGCAAGGCGCTGCGCACGCCGGTGATCGAATGCGTGTTCGAGGACTGGAAGAACGGTCAGTACAAGGTCATCAGCTTCTTCGCCAAACGCGCCCGCGGCCTGATGGCACGCTACGCGATCCAGCACCGGCTGAAAACCGCCAAGGGGCTGGAGGGCTTCAATCTTGATGGCTACGGCTTTGATGCCACAGCCTCCGGGCCCGAGCGCCTTGTTTTCAGGCGCCGCCTGGCCTGAGTCTCAAGCTGAGGTAAAAATACGGCCCATGACGCAGCAACTGATCACCCCCGAATTGCGCCAATGGATTGTGGAGCAGGCCGTCGCCGGCCATCCACCCGAAGAGGTGCTGAAGTCCATGCTGGCCAGCGGCTGGGCCGAGGACGTGGCCATCAAGGCGCTGGAAGACACGCTCACCGCCCATCTGGATGCGCAGGCCAGGCTCAAGGCCCTGCCTCCGGCCGTGCCAGTGCCCGAACCCGATCTGAGCGACTCGCCGTCCTGCGTCTGGGCTCATGACCGCGAGGTACGCGTGCTGACAAGCTTGCGACATCCGCGGGTGGTGGTGTTCGGCGGCTTGCTGTCCGAAGAGGAATGTGACGAGGTCGTGGCGCTGGCCGCAGCGCGGCTGGCGCGCTCCGAGACGGTGGAAACGTCCACCGGCGGCAGCGAGGTCAATGAGGCGCGCACCAGCGAGGGCATGTTTTTCGAGCGCGGTGAGCATGAGGTCTGCCGGCGCGTCGAGGCACGCATTGCGGCGCTGCTGAATTGGCCGATCGAGAACGGCGAGGGCCTGCAGGTGCTGCGCTACCGGCCCGGCGCCGAGTACAAGCCGCACTACGATTATTTCGATCCGGTGCACTCCGGCACGCCCAGCATCCTGGCGCGCGGCGGCCAGCGCGTGGCCAGCCTGGTGATGTACCTGAACACGCCGATCAAGGGCGGCAGCACGGTGTTTCCCGACGTCAAGCTGGAAGTGGGCCCGATCAAGGGCAATGCGGTGTTCTTCAGCTATGACCGGCCGCACCCGATGACGGCCAGCCTGCATGGGGGCTCGCCTGTGATCGAGGGCGAGAAATGGGTGGCCACCAAATGGCTGCGCGAGCGCGTTTTCACCTGAGGGGCGATGAAAAAACCCGGCCGAGGCCGGGTTTTTTAATGCTCAGCGCTGATCAGCGCTTGGGCTGTGTCAGGCGCTGGCCGCTGGACGGGCCGCGCTGTTGCGAACGGTCGGACGGGCGCTGGTCCGGGTTGCGCGGGGCATGCGCATCACGCGAGGGCGAGCCATCACGGCCACGGGGTGCTGCCTGGCCCGGCTGAGCAGGCTTGTGGCCCGCAGGGCGCGGCGCACCGCGACCGGGCTGCGAAGGTGCCGAGGACTGCGGGCGAGCACCGCCGCGGCCACCGCCACCACCACCGCCGGGACGACCACCACGGCCACCACCACCGCCGCTGCGGCCACCGGCACCGGCGCCACCATTGAGCACCATGCGGCCCAGCACGATGGGCTCGGCCTTCTCGTTCGGGCTCGGCTCGAAGCCGGCGACGATTTCCTTGGGGATCTCGCGCTTGATCAGCTTCTCGATGTCGCGCAAGAAACCCAGCTCATCGACGCAGACCAGCGAGACCGCCTCGCCTTGGGCGCCGGCACGGCCGGTGCGGCCGATGCGGTGCACATAGTCCTCGGGCACATTGGGCAGCTCGAAGTTGACGACGTGGGGCAGCTGATCGATGTCGATGCCGCGGGCCGCGATGTCGGTGGCCACCAGCACGGCCAGGTCACCGGTCTTGAACTCGGCCAGAGCCTTGGTGCGAGCGCTCTGGCTCTTGTTGCCGTGGATGGCCATGGCGCTGATGCCGACGCTGTTCAGGTAGTCGGTCAGGCGGTTGGCGCCATGCTTCATGCGCGTGAACACCAGCACCTGATGCCAGTTGCCGTCCTTGATCAGATGGGCCAGCAGCTCCTTCTTCTTCTCGCGGCCGACCGGATGCAGCTTTTGCGCGATGTTCTCGGCGGTCTGGTTGCGACGAGCGACTTCGATCAGTGCGGGCTGGTTCAGCAGGCGGTCGGCCAGGGCCTTGATGTCGTCGCTGAATGTGGCCGAGAACAGCAGACTCTGCTTCTTCGGCGGCAGCACGGCAAGCACCTTCTTGATGTCATGGACGAAGCCCATGTCCAGCATGCGGTCGGCTTCGTCGAGGACGAAGATCTCGACCTGGCTCAGATCGACGGCGCGCTGCTGATGCAGGTCCAGCAGACGGCCTGGTGTGGCCACCAGGATGTCGACGCCCTTGCGCAGCTGCGCGATCTGCGGGTTCATGCCGACACCGCCGAAGATCACCATGCTGGTAAGCGACAGGTACTTGCCATAGGTACGCACGCTCTCCTCGACCTGGGCCGCGAGTTCGCGGGTCGGGGTCAGGATCAGGGCGCGCACGGGCACGCGGCCCTTGGCATCGCGCACGGCGGGGGTGGAGCTCAGACGCTGCAGCATGGGCAGCGTGAAGCCGGCGGTCTTGCCGGTGCCGGTCTGGGCGCCGGCCAGCAAGTCACCACCGTTCAGGACGGCGGGAATGGCTTGCAGTTGAATGGGGGTGGGGGTCGTGTAACCCTGTTCGTGAAGCGCACGCAGCAGGGGCTCGGCGAGGCCGAGAGTATCAAAAGACATGTAGGAACCAGGTGGTTCTGCCTGTCGCCTCTATGGGGCGTCAGTCTCAGGCGGAAACGGTAGTAGCGGAGTGCGAGGCAAGCTCGTCCGGTGTCAGAGTGACAGCAGCGCGGTGACTGGACTCGCAACTGCTGGGCGCATTCTACCTTGGCTCTGTAAGCGAGCTGGGCGACAATACGAGGTTTGCTGTAACGAGATCACTCATTTGCCCGCAAAGTGCCACCTAAGTGCCACCTAAGTGCCAACTTTGTGGCGGTGCCGATCCCGGTCCGTCAGCCCCAGTTTTTTGCTTCTCTGCTTTCAGCGCAAGGCCTCCACCACCATGGCTCAATACGTATTTACGATGAACCGCGTCGGGAAGATCGTTCCCCCGAAGCGCCACATCCTCAAGGACATCACCCTGTCCTTCTTCCCCGGCGCCAAGATCGGCGTGCTGGGCGTCAACGGCTCGGGCAAGTCCACCTTCCTGAAGATCATGGCCGGTGTCGACAAGGACATCGAGGGCGAGGCCGTGCCAATGCCCGATCTGAAGATCGGCTATCTGGAGCAGGAACCCAAGCTGAACCCGAACCAGACCGTGCGCGAAGCGGTGGAAGAGGGTATCGGCGGCGTGCTGGCCGCGAAGAAGCGCCTGGACGAGGTCTATGCCGCCTATGCCGACGAAGATGCCGACTTCGACGCGCTGGCCGCCGAGCAGGGCAATCTGGAGGCCATCATTGCCGCCGCCGGCAGCGAGAACACCGACCTGCAGCTGGAACTGGCCGCCGATGCGCTGAACCTGCCGCCCTGGGACGCCAATATCGGCGTGCTGTCCGGTGGCGAAAAGCGCCGCGTGGCGCTGTGCCGCCTGCTGCTGAGCAAGCCCGACATGCTGCTGCTCGACGAGCCGACCAACCACCTGGACGCCGAGTCGGTCGAGTGGCTGGAGCAGTTTCTGCAGCGCTTCCCGGGCACCGTGGTGGCCATCACCCACGATCGCTACTTCCTGGACAACGCCGCCGAATGGATTCTGGAACTCGACCGCGGCGCGGGCATTCCGTGGAAGGGCAACTACACCGACTGGCTGGAGCAGAAGGAAAAGCGCCTGGAGGGCGAGCAGAAGAGCGAAGACGCGCGCATGAAGGCGATGAAGGAGGAACTCAAGTGGGTGCGCTCCAACGCCAAGGGCCGCCAGGCCAAGAGCAAGGCGCGTCTGGCTCGCTTCGAGGAGTTGAGCGACGTTGACTACCAGAAGCGCAACGAGACCAACGAAATCTTCATCCCGGTGGCTGAGCGCCTGGGCAATGAGGTGATCGAGTTCAAGAATGTCTCGAAGAGCTTTGGCGACCGCCTGCTGATCGACAACCTGTCGTTCAAGGTGCCGGCCGGCGCCATCGTCGGCATCATCGGCCCCAACGGCGCCGGTAAATCGACACTGTTCCGCATGATCGAGGGCAAGGAAACGCCCGATGTCGGCGAAGTGGTGATCGGTAAGACCGCACAGGTGGCCTTTGTCGACCAGAGCCGCGAGAGCCTGGACGACACCAAGACGGTGTGGCAGGACGTGTCGGGCGGGCTGGACAACATCATCGTCGGCAAGTTCATCATGCCCAGCCGCGCCTATCTGGGCCGCTTCAACTTCAAGGGCAATGACCAGCAAAAGCAGGTCGGCAGCCTGTCCGGCGGTGAGCGCGGCCGCCTGCATCTGGCCAAGACCCTGGCCCAGGGCGGCAATGTGCTGATGCTGGACGAGCCGTCCAACGACCTGGACGTGGAAACCCTGCGCGCGCTGGAGGAGGCGCTGCTGGAGTTCGCCGGTTCGGCAATGGTGATCTCCCACGATCGCTGGTTCCTGGACCGCATCTGCACCCATATCCTCGCCTGCGAAGGTGATTCGCAGTGGTTCTTCTTCGACGGCAACTTCCACGAGTACGAGGCCGACAAGAAGAAGCGTCTGGGCGAAGAGGGCGCGCGTCCTAAGCGCATGCGCTTCAAGCCGATTCGCTGATCGCCTTGCTTTGAGTCAAGAGCCGCTCCGCCTCCCAGGTGCAGCGGCTTTTTTCATGGGCCAGACCCTTCACAGATCTTTACCGCTGCGCCATGGCGCGTTGACAAGCGGCCGCGACACTGAAGGCTCTTGATCAACCCCCGGAGATCCCAAATGACCAAGCTGTCCCTGAAGCAAGTGTTGAAGTCCACCGTGATGGTGTCCATGCTGGCCGGAGCGGTCTTCACCGCCCAGGCCCAGCCGATGATGGGTCACGGCGGGCATGGTGGCCCTGGTGCTCATGGCGGCGGCGCCGGCATGATGTTTGGCGGCGGCCGCATGGAGCATGTGCTGGACGCGGTGGATGCCACCGACGCGCAGCGCGCCCAGATCAAGACCCTCACCGATGCCGCCAAGCAGGACATGAAGACCCAGCGCGAAGCGGGTCGCAAGCTGCATGAGCAGGGCCTGGCCCTGTTCGGTGCCCCGGTGGTGGACGCCAATGCCGTCGAGGCGCTGCGCCAGCAGATGCTGGCCCAGCATGACCAGGCCAGCAAGCGCATGAGCCAGCTGATGATTGATGTGTCGCGGGTGCTGACGCCCGAGCAGCGCGCCAAGTTCATCGAGCGCATGCAGAAGCGCCAGGCCCGCATGATGCAGCGCATGCACGGTGCACCGGCCACACCGGCCCCGACGAAGTAAGCCAGGGCCCGGTGGCTGCAGGCAGGCCAAGGGGCTTATGCTTGCAGCCAGCCGGGCTTTTTTCGTTGATTGCTGCCGGTCCCGAGTCACCAACACTTTTTGCTGAAGCCACCATGGGTGCATCACTGCTGCTGATCGATGACGACGCGAGGCTCACCGGCATGGTGGGCGACTATCTGCGCAAGGCCGGCTTCGAGATCACGGTGGCTGCCAGCCTGGCCGAGGGTCGTGCCTGCCTGCTCAGCAGCGAGTTCGATCTGCTGCTGCTGGACCTGATGCTGCCCGATGGCGATGGTCTGGATTTCTGCCGCGAGCTGCGCGGCTCGCAGCGCACACGCCGCCTGCCGCTGTTGATGCTGACGGCGCGTGGCGAGCCGATGGACCGTATCCTCGGTCTCGAGCTCGGCGCCGATGATTACCTGGCCAAGCCCTTCGAGCCGCGCGAGCTGCTGGCCCGCGTCAAGGCGCTGCTGCGCCGGGCGCTGCCCGATGTGCAAGACCAGGACGTGCTGCGCTTCGGTCGCCTCGAGATCGATCTGGCCGCCCGCCTGGCCCGGCTGGATGGCCAAAGCTGCGACCTCACCAGCCATCAGTTCGACCTGCTGGTGGTGCTGGCGCAGAGCCCCGGCCGGGTGCTGTCACGGGACCAGATCATGGACTCGCTGAAGGGCCATCCGCTCGACGCCTTCGACCGCTCGATCGACGTGCACATCTCGCGCATCCGTTCGGTGATCGAGGACGACCCGCGCAACCCGCGCCGGGTGCTGACGATACGCGGCGCCGGCTATGTCTTCGCGCGCAAGCAGGACGATGCCCACGAGCAGGCCGCCTGAGGCCGGCTCCCTCTTTCATTCGCAGGCCGCCTGAACCTTGAAGTCTCTCTATCTCCGCATCTACCTGACCCTGGTGGTGCTGTTGCTGGCCTTTGCCTTTGGTTCGGGTTGGCTGTTCCAGCGCCAGTTCGAGCAGGAGCGCGAGCGCTCCGACGCCGCCGCCACCGAGCGCCTGGCCGCCATGGCCACCCTGATCCACCGCTCGCTGCCCGGCGCTGATACGCCGCCTGACGAACAGGCCGAGGCCCTGCTGGACTGGTCGCAGCGCCTGCGCATACCGCTGGCGCTGGACGATGCCAGCGGTCATCGCATTGCCACCTCGGAGTCCTACCGGCGACGCGAGCAGGAGCAGCTCGGCAAGGGCTTTGCCGTGCGCCTGGAAGACGAGCGCACCCTGTGGACGATGCGCGGCGGACCCTTTCTGCGCAATGTGCGGGCGGCACGCGAGGCGGGCGCCTCGGCGCCAGGTCTGCATTCAGGCCCCGAGCGGGGGCCGCGGATGGATTCCAGGCTGCTGCCCGGTTGGTTGCCCGGTCTGCCCCCCGCCTGGCCCAACGGCCTGACGCTGATCGTGCTGCTGGTGCTGTTGTTTCTGGGCGTGGCCCTGGGCGCGTTCCCGGTCGTGCGCCGGCTGACGCGCCGGCTTGAGACCTTGCAGCGCGGTGTCGAGAAATTCGGTGCCGGCCAGCTCAGCTACCGCGTTGATGACAGCGGCAGTGACGAGGTCGCCCGCCTGGCCGGCAGTTTCAATCGCACGGCGGCCCAGGTCGAGTTGCTGTTCCGCTCGCATCAGAGCCTGCTGGCCAATGCCAGCCATGAGCTGCGCTCGCCGCTGGCGCGGCTGAAGATGGCGCTGTCCCTGGTCGAGGAGGCAGCGCCGGACCAGCGCGAGGCGCTGCGCAAGGAAATCCGCACCAATATCGCCGAACTCGACGCGTTGGTCGAAGAGGTGCTGCTGGCCAGCCGGCTGGACGGCCAGGCACGGGAGACCGACAGCGCGGCCCATGACCTGCCGCAGGACATGATGGGCCTGGCCGCCGAAGAGGCCGCCCGCACCGGTGCCGAGGTGCAAGCCGAGGGCGCCGCGCCGCTGCGCGTGCAGGGCGACGAGCGCCTGCTGCGCCGGGCGCTGCGCAATCTGCTGGAGAACGCCAAGCGCTATGGTGGCGAGGACGTGTTGCTGACCTTGGCTCAGCGTGGCTCACGCATCGAGCTGCAGGTCTGCGACCGCGGCCCCGGCGTGCCCGAGGCCATGCGTGAGCGCATCTTCGAACCCTTCTTCCGCCTGCCCGGCCATGCGGAGCAGGCCGGCGGCGTGGGCCTGGGCCTGAGCCTGGTCAAACAGATTGCCTTGCGCCACCAGGGCACTGTGCGCTGCCTGCCGCGCGACGGCGGCGGCAGCTGCTTTGTGCTGGATCTGCCGGCGCTGAGCTGAGCCGCGTCAGGGGTGGCGCAGCTCGGCCCGGTGCACCCGGGCCAGCAGCGCGCACATGCTGATACCGGCCAGCACCAGGCCAGCGGTTGAGGCCGCCCACATGCCGCGCGCGCCCCACAGGGTGGCCGGTGCCCAGGCCTGCGAGTGGAAGGCCAGCACATAGCCGCCGCCCAGGCCGACGCCCCACAGCGCCAGCACATAGATCAACGAGGGCAGGGTGGTGACGCGGTGCGCGCGCAGGATGAAGGCGCCCAGCGTCTGCGCCGCATCGGCGATATGGAACACCCACAGCCAGGCCAGCAGCGGCAGGGCGGCGGCGATGACCGCCGGGTCCTGGGTGTAGACGCCCAGCACCAGATCACGGCCGAAATACACCAGACCGCCCAACAGGGTGGCCGCCAGCAGGCCAATCTCCAGCCCATGCCAGCCGACCCGGCGCGCATCGAGCATTTCGTGGGCGCCGATGCGCTGCGCCACCAGGGTGCTGGTGGCATTGGCCAGGGCCAAGGGCATCATGAACAGCAGCGACACCAGGTTGACGGCGATCTGGTGGCCGGCCACCGCGGTGGCGCCGATGCGCGCGATGAAGATGGCCATGAAGCTGAAGCCGGTGACCTCGACCAGCACGGTGAAGCCCATCGGTATGCCCAGCCGCAGCTGGTTGATGATGGCGGCGCGGTCCGGTGGCATCAGGCCACCGTGCTGCAGGCCGAAGTCGGCATAGAAGGCGTTGTGCCGCGTCACCCACCAGGCCAGCAAGACCTGGCTCCACATCACGATGGCGGTGGCGATGCCGCAGCCGGCCACGCCCAGTGCCGGCAGGTGGAGGTCATCGATGGTGAAGCCGTAGACGAAGAGCAGGCTCAGAGGCACCTTCATGGCCAGCCCGCCCAACTGCAGCACCATCACCGCCTTGGGCCGTGACACGGCGGTGTTGAAGGCGCGGAAGGCGGTGAACAGGAGCGCCGCCGGCAGCGAGAAGGCCAGCGCGCCTAAGTAGCCGCGCACCTTGCCTGCCACCTCGGGGCTAGCCTGCGCCAGATTCAGAAAGGGCCCCGGGAACAGCAGCACCAGGCAGCCCGGCACCGACAGCGCCAGCGCCAGCCAGATCGCCTGGTGGTACTGGCGGCCGGCCTCGTGCAGTTTCTTGGCGCCGAACATCTGGCCGGCAATCGGGCTCAGCGCCAGCACCACGCCCATCAGACCGATGAAGACGGTGATGTAGACCGCCGAGCCCACCGACAGCGCCGCCAGATCGACGGCGGCATAGCGGGCCACCAGCATAGTGTCCAGGGTGCTGAAGGCCAGCACCGCTACCTGACCTATGAACACCGGCCAGGCCAGGGGGGCGATGCGTTGCAGGCTCTGGAGCAGGGTGGCGGGGGCGCTCAAACAGGGCCCCTGGCCGCCTGAGCGCCGTCATGATCGATGCCTGATGCGGACCTTGCCCGCTCGGCATAGCGGTTGAAGCGCCATGCGGTGGCCTCCATCGAGATGCGACGCCAGGTGGCGCGCTTCTCGCCGGGCGTCATCACCGGCCAGTGCTGCACCTCGTCGAAGCTGCGGCCGCAGCCCTTGCACCAGTCATCGCCCTGGCTGGTCGAGCAGATGGCGATGCAGGGCGCGTCGGGCGTGGTCTCGTACCAGCGCAGCCAGGCCTGCTTGGCTTCAAGAGGCATGGTGTCTTCGTCGCAGTCCGTCTCTCGTTGATAGACCATCAGGCCATAGACCTCGGCCAGCGCGAGCACCTCGGCGCAGGCCTGCAGGCCGTCGGACGGCGAGCGCGCCCGCCACCAGTTGATGGCGGACTCGATGTCGGTGATGTGGATGCCAGCCATCGCTTTTGCGCTCGTCATGCGATCCGTCATCAGTAGGCCAGGCCCATGGCGGTGCGTACCTCGCGCATGGTCTTGCGCGCCACGGCGCGGGCACGCTCGGTGCCGACCTCGACGATCCAGTGCACCTGCTTCGGATTGCTCAGATAGGCCTCGGCCCGCTCCCGCCAGGGCTCCTGTTCTTTCTTTATGGCGTCAATCACCGGCTGCTTGCAGTCCAGGCAGCCGATGCCCGCCGACTTGCAGCCCTGGGCCGCCCAGGCCTGGGTGTCGGCATCGGAATAGAGCTGGTGCAGCGGCCAGACCGGGCAGCGCGCGGGGTCGCCGGCATCGTCGCGGCGCACGCGCTGCGGGTCGGTGGGCATGCGCCTGATCTTCTGTTCCACCGCCTCGGGCGCGTCGCGCATGGCGATGGTGTTGCCATAGCTCTTGCTCATCTTCTCGCCGTCCAGGCCGGTCAGGCGCGAGGTCTCTGTCAGCAGAGCCTGGGGCTCGGGCAGTATCGGTCGGTCGGGGCTGTAGACATGGTTGAAGCGGCGGGCGACCTCGCGCGTCACCTCCACATGGGGGGCCTGGTCTTCGCCGACCGGTACATAGGCGGCCTTGTAGATCAGGATGTCGGCCGCCTGCAGCAGCGGATAGCCGAGCAGGCCGTAGGTCGCGGGCTCGCGGTTCTTCTCCAGCATGTCCTTGTAGCTGGGCATGCGCTCCAGCCAGCTCAGCGGCGTGCTCATCGCCAAGAGCGTGAACAGCTCGGCATGCTCGGGCATGCGGCTCTGGATGAACAGCGTGGCCTGCTCGGGGTCGATGCCGGCGGCCAGCCAATCGACCACCATGTCATAGACATTGCGCTCGATCTCGGCATGGTCCTGGTAATGCGTGGTCATCGCATGCCAGTCGGCGACGAAGAAGAAGCAATCGAACTCGCTCTGCAGACGCACCCAATTCTTCAGCGCCCCGTGGTAGTGGCCCAGGTGCAGGGCGCCGGTGGGGCGCATGCCTGACAGCACACGCTGGCGTGGCGTGGCGGCGGGGGAAGTGTCTGGAGTCATGGATGCAGGCCGGTCGGGGGAGCCAGATTGTAGGCAGTCAAGTGTTTGCGCGCAGGGCGAGGGCCTGTCATCATATGGAAGGCCCCTGCGCCGGGGTTGCAAGGCATGCAGCGCTAGGCGTGGGCCGACGCCCGGGATGGGCTCCCGGGCAAGGGCCGCAACGACGCGATGCGTGCCTTGCAGCCCCGGCCCTTTGGGTAGCACCCCCAAGCGGGCGCACTCGTCGTTGCAAATGCTCACCGGGGGGCCTACCCCGGTTCCGCTTTGCGCCTAGATTGCGCCCGCTTGGGGGTGCTACGCAGGGGTCTTCCATATGATGACAGGCCCTACACTGCCGACCCATGAAAAACATCGTGATCCTGATCTCGGGCCGCGGCTCCAATATGGAGGCCATCGTCAAGGCCTGTGCGGCCGAGGGCTGGCCGGCCCGCGTGGCGGCGGTGGTCAGCAATCGGCCCGGCGCCGGTGGCCTGGCCTTTGCGGCCGAGCATGGCATCGCCACGGCAGTGGTCGATCACAAGACCTTTGCCGAGCGGGCGGCCTTCGATGCCGAGCTGGCCCGCGTGATCCAGAGCCATGCGCCCGATGTGGTGGTGCTGGCCGGCTTCATGCGCATCCTGTCGGCCGACTTCGTGCGCGCCTTCGAGGGCCGGCTGCTGAACATCCACCCCTCGCTGCTGCCGGCCTTTCCGGGCCTGCACACCCACCAGCGTGCGCTGGAGGCCGGTTGCAAGGTGGCGGGCGCCACCGTGCACCTGGTCACCCCGGAGCTGGACCATGGCCCCATCATCGCGCAGGCGGTGGTGCCGGTGCTGCCCGGCGACACCGAGGCCACCCTGTCGGCCCGCGTGCTGGTGCGCGAGCACGAGATCTACCCGCGCGCGGTGCGCTGGCTGGTGCAGGGCGAGCTGGCGGTCGAGGATGGATTGGTCAGGCAGTTGCAGGGGCGGGCGCAGGCCCTGATCTGATTACAGCAACCCGGCGACGATATTGACGGTCAGCGCCAACAAGACGGTGTTGAAGGCAAATGACAGCACTGCGTGCAGCAGCACCAGTTGGCGCATGCCGCGCGTGGTGACAGCGATATCCGAGGTCTGCGAGGTGGCGGCAATGGTGAAGGCGAAGTACAGGAAATCGATGTAGTCCGGCTCCTGCTCGGGTTTGCCTTCCTCGTCGCTGGGAAAGCACAGGCCGCTGACGGCCTTGGCCTGGCCGTAGTAGCGGCTGGCATAGGCCAGCGCGAACTCCAGCGGCAGCAGCAGCCAGGAGCCGACGATGGTGCCCAAGGTCAGCACCATGTGTTGCCAGTCCGGGCCGGCGCTGCCTCGCACATGGGACAACTCCAGCGCGATGGCCGCCAGGCTGGCCAGCGCCGCCGTGATCGCCAGCAGCAGCACGACGGGCGCGCCATCGGCCTGCTGCACGGCGCTGCGGCGCAGATGGCCCTCGTCGGCGCGGTGCATCATCCGCGCCACCAGCAGCAGATACAGCCAGACGGCCGCATTCCAGCCTATCAGGCCGCGGGTGGTGGCATGCAGGGGGCCGGGCAGAAGCAGCGCCACGGCCAGGCCCAGGCCGACGGACAGCATCAGGCGCGGGCGCACCCTCAGCTGCGCCAGGGCGGTGTGCATCAGGCCTCGTTCATGGCGGCAAAGCGCTGCACTTCGCGGCCATCGACGATCAGGCTGCCGAAGAACATCGCGTGCGGCCGCACCCAGAAGCCGCTGGCGTTGTAGAGCGGCCGGTAGACCACCAAAGGCTCAAGCGTCTCGCTGTGGCGGGCCACGCCCAGGACCTCGTATTCGCCGCCTTTGTAGTGGCGATAGCGGCCCAGTGGGGTCTCGGGCAGGTCGGGTAAATCGGTATCGCTCATGGCTGAATTCGGGCTGGTAAGGCAGGGCTGGGATAATCGCCGGATGCATCCTAATGCCCTTCTGGAAATGACCACCGAACTGCTGCACCAGGTGCTGCAGTTCGACATGCCCGCGGATTCCGTGGTGTCCAACTTTTTTCGCAAGCACAAGAACCTGGGCCAGCGCGAACGCCATACGCTGGCCGAGACGGTTTACACCGTGCTGCGCCAGCGCCTGCTGTTCCAGCACTTCGCCCAAAGCGGCTTCGGCCCCATGGAGCGCCGCCTGACCCTGCTGGGCTGGCAGGGCAGCGACAAGTTCCTGCAGGCCTGCATGGAGTCCCATGAGCAGAAATGGCTCACCGGCGTGCAAGCCATTGACCGCAGCACGCTGGCGCCCAAGCTGCGCCACAACCTGCCCGACTGGCTGGCCAATCCGCTGATGGCCCAGCTGGGCGAAGAGGACTTCTGGCCCCTGGCCGCCAGCCTCAACGAGGGTGCCGAACTCGATCTGCGTGTCAACCTGCTGAAGGCCAAGCGCGAGGAGGTGCAGGCGGCACTGAAGGCCGCCGGCATCGAGTCCGAGCCCACCCCTTACTCGCCCTGGGGCCTGCGCGTGCCGGGCAAGCCGGCGCTGAACAAGCTGGAGCTGTTCACCAAGGGCCTGGTCGAGGTGCAGGACGAGGGCAGCCAGCTGCTGGCCCTGTTGCTGGACGCCAAACGCAGCGAGATGGTGGTGGACTTCTGCGCCGGTGCCGGCGGCAAGACCCTGGCCCTGGGCGCGGCGATGCGCAATACCGGCCGGCTCTATGCCTTCGACGTGTCTGGCCACCGGCTGGATGCGCTGAAGCCGCGCATGGCGCGTAGCGGTCTGTCCAACGTCTATCCGGCCCAGATCGCCCATGAACGCGACGAGCGCATCAAGCGTCTGACCGGCAAGATCGATCGCGTGCTGGTCGATGCGCCTTGCTCGGGCCTGGGCACGCTGCGCCGCAATCCGGACCTGAAATGGCGCCAGTCGCCCAAGGCAGTCGAGGAGTTGCGCGTCAAGCAGGCCGCCATCCTGACCAGCGCCGCCCGGCTGCTGAAATCAGGCGGACGCCTCGTCTATGCCACCTGCAGCCTGCTGCAGAGCGAAAACGAGGACATTGCCAATGCCTTCAGTGCCGAGCACAAGGACTTTGTGGCCTTGCCGGCCGCCGAGGTCTTGGAAAAAGCCCATGTGTCCCAAGCTTCAAGCCTGGATCAGAACGGCTTTCTGCGTCTATGGCCTCATCGCCATCACACCGACGGTTTCTTTGCCGCTGTGTGGGAACGCAAGTAGTTTCCTTGATCTAACCCTGTTGACAGGGCCTCCCGGCCATTGATTTAAGGGGCTAGGGTGAACTACTGCCATGGCGGCCTAGGGTGGCTCGCCTACAATTGAAGTTGCGTGCAAGCCACGCATGTCTCTTTAATCTCCTGCTTGCCGGGAAAGGTCTGGACTGAATGAACGAATTGATGATGGTGCATGACGCGCTGGTGGATTGGCTGGCCAACGGCATTACCCATGCCAGCGGCTGGCAGGTTCTGGTGTCTGCACTGGTGATGACGCACATCACGATCGCGGCCGTCACCATCTACCTGCATCGCTGCCAGGCCCACCGCTCGCTGGATCTGCATCCGATTCCCGCTCACTTCTTCCGCTTCTGGCTCTGGGCCACGACCGGCCAGGTGACCAAGGAGTGGGTCTCCATCCACCGCAAGCACCACGCCAAGTGCGAGACCGTGGAAGACCCGCACAGCCCGGTCACCCACGGCATCAAGACCGTGCTGACCCGCGGCGCAGAGCTCTATCGTGCCGAGGCGAAGAATCAGGAGACCTTGAAGAAGTACGGCCATCAGACGCCGGACGACTGGATCGAGCGCAACCTGTACAGCCGTTTCACCTGGCAGGGCGTGGGCCTGATGCTGATTGTGGATCTGCTGCTTTTCGGCGCCATCGGCCTGTCGGTCTGGGCCTTGCAGATGGCCTGGATCCCGATCACGGCTGCCGGCATCATCAATGGCCTGGCGCATCACCGCGGTTACCGCAATTTCGAAGCGCCTGATGCTTCGACCAACATCTCGCCCTGGGGCATCATCATCGGCGGTGAGGAGTTGCACAACAACCACCACACCTATCCGACCTCGGCCAAGCTGTCGGTCAAGCCCTATGAGTTCGACATCGGCTGGGCCTATATCCGTGCGATGGAAATGGTCGGTCTGGCCAAGGTGCGCAAGACTCCGCCGATGTTGCGCCATGGCGTGATCAAGCCTGTGGCCGACAAGGACACGCTGGAAGCCATCATCGCCAATCGCTATGAAGTTATGGCCAAATACGGCCGTGAACTGAAGGCGGCTTGCGCCACCGAATTGGCCAAGCTGCAAGCTCAGGGGCATGAGCACAGCGTCCAGTGGAAGCAGTTCAAGGCTGCCAAGACCTGGTTGCACCGAGATGAAGACCGCATCCCGCAGGCCTTTCATGCCGAACTGGCCGGTGCCCGTGCCGCCAGCCCGGCACTGGACAAGCTGGTGCTGATGCGCGAAGAGCTGCGCCTGCTGTGGACCCGCACCAATGTGTCGGCCGAGCAGCTGGTCCATGACCTGCAAGCCTGGTGCCGCAAGGCCGAGGAAAGCGGTATCGCCGAATTGCGTGCCTTCTCGCAGAACCTGCGCGCTGCCCGCGCCTGAGGACACGGATCTTTACCCCTGCTTCACCAAAAGGCACCGCCAAGGCGGTGCCTTTTTCATGGGCGCTGCCTATACTGAACTGAAGTATTCAGTCAGCATGGGAGTGCGATATGAAGAGAGCTGTGGTGGTGTTGGGTCTGTTGTGCGCAGCAGCCGGCGCGATGGCGGGCGTGGACGTGCGCTTTGTGAGTCCCGACAAGTTCCTCGACATCGGCCGTGACGAAACGCAGCAGCGGCAGGTGCTGCAAGGTCTTGAGGCGCATCTGAAGGCCGCTGGCGACAAGCGGGTGAGCGCCTCGCAGACCCTGCTGATCGAGGTGCTGGATGTCAATCTGGCCGGGGAAGAGCGCCCGGTTCCGTCGCGGGGCACGATGCTGAGGGTGCTTAGGGGCGCGACGCCGCCATCGATGCAGCTTCGCTACACGCTGAGCGAAGGTGGTGTTGTGCTGCGCAGTGCCGAGAGCCGTCTGAGCGACCTGGGCTATCAGGATGGCTTCAACCGGTATAGCGGCAGCGATGCGCTGCGCTACGAGAAGGCAATGGTGGACGGCTGGTTCAGGAGCGAGTTTTCGTTGGCCAGCGCCAAAGCCGCACACTGAAGCCTGGACCAACAAACAAAAACCCGCCGGGCTTGCGCCGAGCGGGTTTTTTGTTGAGCCCTATCCTGGGGGACCGGGCTGCCAGGCTGAATTACTTCAGCTTGGTTTCCTTGTAGGCGACGTGCTTGCGTGCCTTGGGGTCGAACTTCATGAATTCCAGCTTTTGGGGCGTGGTCTTCTTGTTCTTGTTCGTGGTGTAGAAGTGGCCGGTTCCTGCAGTGGATTCCAGCTTGATCTTTTCGCGACCGCCTTTGGATGCCATGGTGGTGTTCCTTTACTTAGAGTGGTCGGGGCGGATTACAGCTCGCCCTTGGCGCGCAGATCAGCAACGACTTGGTCGATGCCGACCTTGTCGATCAAACGCAGAGCAGCATTGCTGATACGCAGACGGATCCAGCGGTTTTCGCTCTCCATCCAGAAGCGGCGGTACTGCAGATTGGGCAGGAAACGACGCTTGGTACGATTGTTGGCGTGGGAAACATTGTTGCCCACCATGGGCTTCTTGCCCGTGACTTGACAGACGCGTGCCATGACGCTTCTCCGGTTTGTTGCTTCTCTATCCAGCCGCCGACGCCTGGGGCTCCCCTAGGTTTCGGTGGCCACATGACCGCTCTATGCCTGCTACTCCGGCGCCCGGTACGACATCTCAGGCACATTGCTGTGAAGTCACCGAGCCGCCCGGGGCGGTCCATCCGGCAGGCAAGCCCGCGAGTATAGCCGATCTTCTTAGACTGGCCCAGCTCAGGCCCGTTACTGCTCCAGGAAGCGCTGCGCGTCCAGGGCTGCCATGCAGCCGGTGCCTGCGCTGGTAATGGCCTGGCGGTAGATATGGTCCTGCACATCGCCTGCGGCGAACACGCCGGGCACGCTGGTCATCGTCGCAAAGCCGCCGAGGCCGCTCTTGGTGATGATGTAGCCATCCTTCATCTCGACCTGGCCCTTGAAGATGTCGGTGTTGGGCTGGTGACCGATGGCGATGAAGCAGCCCTGCAGCTTCAGGTCGGTGATCGAGCCATCCGTTGTGCTCTTGATGCGCACGCCGGTCACGCCGCTCTGGTCGCCCAGCACTTCGTCCAGCGTGTTCCACAGGTGCAGTTCGATCTTGCCGGCGGCGACCTTCTCATGGACCTTGTCGATCAGGATGGGTTCGGCGCGGAACTTGTCGCGGCGGTGTATCAGATGCACCTTGCTGGCGATGTTCGACAGGTACAGCGCCTCTTCGACGGCGGTGTTGCCGCCACCGACGACGCAGACTTCCTGCTCGCGGTAGAAGAAGCCATCACAGGTGGCGCAGCCGCTGACGCCGCGGCCCATGAAGGCTTCTTCGCTGGGCAGGCCCAGGTACTTGGCCGAGGCGCCGGTGGCGATGATCAGCGCGTCGCAGGTGTAGCTGCCGCTGTCGCCCTTGAGCTTGAACGGCCGCGACGACAGATCCACTTCATTGATGTGATCAAACACAATTTCCGTGTTGAAGCGCTCGGCATGCTGCTGGAAGCGCTGCATCAGGTCCGGGCCCATCACGCCGGACACATCGGCCGGCCAATTGTCCACATCGGTGGTGGTCATCAGCTGACCCCCCTGGGCCATGCCGGTCACCAGCATCGGCTTCAGATTGGCGCGCGCGGCATAGATGGCGGCGGTGTAGCCGGCCGGGCCGGAGCCCAGGATCAGGACCTGGGCGTGTTTGTTGGTTTGGCTCATGAGGGGTATGTGGGGTGGGGAGCGGGAGTCACAAGATTGGCAGTTTCAGCACTGCCAGCGCACATACGGCCTAGACCCTATGGCGATGTGTGAAGGAGTTGGCACAATATCCCGTATTCTAAAGAGGGTGGGGTAGGCACATGGCCTGCAGGCCCTTGATCTCAAACAAACCGAAGCTAGGAGCTTGTTCATGGCGATGTTGTCCAACTTGGACCTGATTCGACGCGTGCCGCTGTTCTCGTTGCTGACGACGGAACAGGCACAGTCGATTGCCGACAGCGTGGTCAAGCGGCGTTTCCGCCGCGGCGAGGTGATTGTCGAGCAGGGCCGCAAGTCGAACGCGCTGTTCATCCTGCTCAATGGCCGCGCCCGCGTGCTGACCGCCGACCAGCGCGGCCGCGAGGTCATACTGGCCGTGCTGCAGCCGGGTGACTACGTCGGCGAGATGAGCCTGATCGACGACGAGCCACACTCGGCCACCGTGCGCGCCGAGGTGCAGACCGACATGCTGGTGCTGGGCCGCAACGAATTCTCGCGCTGCCTGCCCGACAGCTCCAGCCTCTCGTATGCCGTGCTGCGCGGCTTGGTCGCACGGCTGCGCAATGCCGACCGCCAGATCGAATCGCTGGCCCTGCTGGATGTGTACGGTCGCGTCGCCCGCACGCTGCTGGACATGGCCGAGGATGACAAGGGCATCAAGATCATCCGCGGCAAGGTGTCGCGCCAGGACATGGCCAAGATCGTCGGCGCCTCGCGCGAGATGGTCAGCCGCGTGATGAAGGATCTGGAGGACCGCGGCGTCATCGAGACGCTGGAAAACGGCTCGGTCGTCATCAAGGAACGGCTGCATAACGGTGACTGAGCCCGCGCACAACACAGTCCCTGCGGACTGTGTTGTGGCTGGCGAAGGACTGTGCGCCTGCAAGCGCACAGGCTGATGGCTTCAACTCTTCCGTGATCGGCCACAATGGCGGCATGAGCTTTCCGTTGGGATCATTGCGAGGGGACGATGCCGCTGGTGCAGCGTCCGCCACCTACACACGTTCGTCCAAGAAATCGGCGCCGGTGCGCGTCGAGGCGGCGCCGTCGCGCGGGCTGACGCAGTTGTGGCTGTTGCTGGGTGCGATTGCGCTGGTGCTGGCCCTGCTGGCGCTGCTGACGCGCCACCCGGCCGATGCGGCTTTTTCCACGTCCGGTACCGGTGAACTGACCCGCAACAAGGTCGGCAGTCTTGGCGCCTGGTTCGCCGACATGCTGCTGTTCCTGTTCGGCTTCTCCGGCTGGTGGCTGGTGCTGGTGGGGCTGCGCCACTGGCTGGGCAGCCTGGCGCGCGTGCTGCGCGTGCAGGACGGTGGCCCCGCTCCGGCCGAGGCGCCGAAGCCCGCGGCCTGGATATTCTGGCTGGGCCTGGCGGTCTTGATGAGCGCCAGCTGCTCGCTCGAATGGACGCGCCTCTATCTGTGGGAGTCGCGCCTGCCCGGCCATGCCGGCGGCGTGCTGGGCCATGCGCTGGGGCCCTTGAGCATGAAGGCCCTGGGCTTTGCCGGTTCCGGCGTGGTCTGGATCACGGCCTTGATCGTCGGCCTGCCGCTGGCCTTGCAGTTCTCCTGGTTGCGGGTGGCCGAGGCGCTGGGCACCTGGGTCGACAGCCTGCGTGACCGCCACTTGCAGCGGGTCGAGCAGGCCGAGGACAAGCGGGTCGGCAAAAAGGCGCAGCGCGAACGCGAGCTGGTGGTCGAGGTCGAGCGCCATGTGGTCGAGGAGCATGTGCCCATCGTGATCGAGACGCCGGTGGTCGTGCCGCCGCCGTCCGAACGGGTGGCCAAGGAACGGCAGAAGCCGCTGTTCACCGAGCTGGCCGACACCAAGCTGCCGCAGGTCGACCTGCTCGATGCGGCGCCCGGCCGGGTCGAGAGCGTCACGCCCGAATCGCTGGAGATGACCTCCCGCATGATAGAGAAGAAGCTGCGCGACTTCGGCGTCGAGGTGAGGGTGGTGGCGGCCTCGCCGGGCCCGGTGATCACGCGCTACGAGATCGAGCCGGCCACCGGCGTCAAGGGCTCGCAGATCGTCAACCTGGCCAAGGACCTGGCACGCTCGCTGAGCCTGGTCAGCATCCGCGTCGTCGAGACCATTCCGGGCAAGAATTTCATGGCCCTGGAGCTGCCCAATGCGCGGCGCCAGACCATCAAGCTGAGCGAGATCCTCGGCTCCCAGGTCTATAACGACGCCTCCTCTCAGCTGACCATGGGCCTGGGCAAGGACATCATCGGCCTGCCCATCGTCGCCGACCTGGCCAAGATGCCGCACTGCCTGGTGGCCGGCACCACCGGTTCGGGCAAGTCGGTGGGCATCAACGCGATGATTCTGTCGCTGCTCTACAAGGCCGAAGCCAACGACGTCCGATTGATTTTGATCGACCCGAAGATGCTGGAAATGAGCGTCTACGAAGGCATCCCGCACCTGCTGGCGCCGGTGGTGACGGACATGAAGCAGGCCTCGAACGCGCTGAACTGGTGTGTCGGCGAGATGGAGCGCCGCTACAAGCTGATGAGCAAGCTTGGCGTGCGCAATCTGGCCGGCTACAACAAGAAGATCGCCGAGGCCGACGAGCGCGGCGAGCTGCTGCCCAACCCGTTCAGCCTGACCCCCGAGCAGCCGGAGCCGCTGGAGCGCCTGCCCTACATCGTCGTTGTCATCGACGAGCTGGCCGACCTGATGATGGTGATCGGCAAGAAGATCGAAGAGCTGATCGCCCGCCTGGCGCAGAAGGCCCGCGCGGCCGGCATCCATTTGATATTGGCCACGCAGCGACCCTCGGTGGACGTGATCACCGGCCTGATCAAGGCCAATATCCCGACGCGCCTGAGCTTCCAGGTCAGCAGCAAGATCGACAGCCGCACCATCCTCGACCAGATGGGCGCCGAGGCCCTGCTGGGCATGGGCGACATGCTTTACATGCCCTCGGGCACCGGCCTGCCGATACGGGTGCACGGTGCATTTGTCAGCGACGAGGAGGTGCACCGCGTGGTCGCCTATCTGAAGACCCAGGGCGAGCCGAACTACATCGAGGGCATTCTGGAAGGTGGCGTGCTCGATGGCGAAAGCACCGAGCCCGGTGCGCCGGGCGAGGCCAATGGCGAGGCCGATCCGATGTATGACCAGGCGGTGGCCATCGTGCTGCAGCACAAGCGGGCCTCGATCTCGCTGGTGCAGCGCCATCTGCGCATTGGTTACAACCGCGCAGCCCGGCTGCTGGAACAAATGGAGAAGTCGGGGCTCGTATCGAATATGGCCACCAATGGCAACCGCGATTTGCTGCTACCTAAGCGAGACGAATGAAGAACCCTGCACTGAAAGTCCTGGCACTCGCTCTCCTGACTGCCTTGAGCAGCGCTCGGGCCGATGGGCTCGAGGCCTTGCAGGAGTTCGTGCGTGACGTGAAGACCGGCAAGGCCAGCTTCACGCAGACGGTCAGCTCACCGGACGGCACGCGCAAGAAGACGTCCAGCGGCAGCTTCGAATTTGCCCGCCCCAACCAGTTCCGCTTTGCCTATTCCAAACCGTTCGAGCAACTGATCGTGGGTGATGGGCAGAAGGTCTGGCTCTACGACGCCGACCTGAACCAGGTCAGCTCACGCCGCATGGGCGAGGCCCTCGGCGCAACGCCGGCAGCGCTGCTGGCCGGTGGCAATCTGGCCAAGGATTTCGAGTTGAAGTCGCTGCCCAGCGCGCAGGGCCTGGACTGGGTGCAGGCCACGCCGCGCCAGCGCGATGGCAGCATCCAAACGATGCGCATCGCGTTCAAGGGGCGAGAGTTGGCCGCGCTGGAGCTGGTCGATGGTTTCGGCCAGCGCTCGGAGCTGAAGTTCAGCGCGGTGAGCAGCAATCCGGCCTTCCCGGCGGACCGCTTCAAGTTCGTGATGCCGGCGGGGGCGGATCTTATTGAGCAGTGACCCGGATTGCATCCGGGCTACGAAACCCTGGGGCCACGAACGGAAATCACGCGGCTAATTGCGTCTCCGGCAACGCACCAGCGCTGGCCAGCAGCTGCTGCATATCGGTCAAGATCAGCATACGCTGCTGGTCGTCGGCATTGCGCAGGGTGGCGATGCCGGTGATGTGATCGGACTTGATCGCGCCCGAGAAACCGGGGGCCGGCTTGATGTCCTGCTCGCGCAGCTCGACCACGTCGTTGACGGCATCGGCCACCACGCCGACGGTCTGGCCGCCGAGGTTCAGGACTATGGTCACGGTCGAGGCACTGGGCTCGATGGCGGGCAGGCCGAACAGCTGGCGCAGGTCCATCACCGGCACGATATTGCCGCGCAGGTTCAGCACGCCCTTGACGCAGGCGGCCGAGTTGGCGATACGGGTGGGTTCCTCGTAGGAGCGGATCTCTTGCACACGCAGGATCTCGATCGCGTATTCCTCATTGCCCAGACGCATGCTCAGATACTCGCCGGGGGCGCTGTTTGCCGCGATGCGGGCGCTGGCGCGTTGTGCCACCGGGTAGCTGGTGGTGTTCACTGCGACGATGTCTGTGCTCATGGGTTTTCCTCGGGAGTTTGTTGCCGCGCTCAAGAACGCTTGCGGTCCTTCGTCGTATCGGCGCCGGCTGCAGGCAATTGAGTGCATGCCCCTGCAATGCGCCGCCTGACGTGAACAATGCACGCCTGAGACAATGAGCAAATGACGGCGCAAGATCTTCTTTTCGAATCCGACCCTTCCGAGGTTCCTGCAACGGCCCAGGCCGATGCCCCGCTGGCTGAGCAGCTGCGTCCGCGGACGCTGGACGAGGTGATAGGCCAGCAGCAGCTGCTGGGCCCGGGCAAGCCGCTGCGCGTGGCCTTCGAGACCGGGCGCCTGCATTCGATGATCCTCTGGGGGCCGCCGGGCGTGGGCAAGACGACGTTGGCCCTGCTGGTGGCACAGAGCTTCGATGCGCAGTTCATCGCCATCTCGGCCGTGCTGGGCGGGGTGAAAGACATCCGCGAGGCGGTGGAGCGGGCCCAGGTGGCCAAGGCCCAGGGCCGGCGCACGGTGGTCTTCGTCGATGAGGTGCACCGCTTCAACAAGGCGCAGCAGGACGCCTTTCTGCCGCATGTCGAGTCCGGCCTGTTCAGCTTCATCGGCGCAACCACCGAGAACCCCTCGTTCGAGGTCAACTCGGCCTTGCTGTCGCGTGCCACCGTTCATGTGTTGAAGGCGCTGGACGAGACCGAGTTGCTGGCGCTAATCGCCCGCGCCCGGGCCCTGCTGGGCTGCCCGCCGTTCAGCGCCGCTGCGGCCAAGCGGCTGGCTGCCTATGCCGATGGCGATGCCCGCCGGCTGCTCAATGCGGTGGACGCAGCCGCCTCGGTGGCCGCGCCCGACCTTGCCGAGATCGATGAGGCGACGCTGGAGCGCGCTCTAGGCGAGCAGCTGCGCCGCTACGACAAGGGCGGCGAGCAGTTCTACGACGTCATCTCTGCTCTGCACAAATCCGTGCGTGGCTCCGACCCCGATGCGGCGCTGTACTGGTTTGCCCGCATGCTGGACGGCGGCGTCGATGTGCGCTACATCGCACGGCGCCTGGTGCGCATGGCCAGCGAGGACATCGGCCTGGCCGATCCGCGCGCATTGCGCATCTGTCTCGATGCCTCCGAAACCTACGAGCGCCTGGGCTCGCCCGAGGGCGAACTGACCCTGGCCCAGGCGGTCGTGTTCCTGGCCGTGGCGCCTAAGTCGAACGCCGTTTACAAGGCCTATAACGCGGTGCGCGCCTTCGTCAAACAGGACGGCACCCGGCCCGTGCCCATGCACCTGCGCAATGCGCCGACCGGCCTGATGAAGCAGCTGGGCTATGGCAGCCAGTATCAGTACGCCCATGACGCGCCGGGCGGCTTTGTGGCCGGCGAGCACTATCTGCCCGAGGGCCTGGAAGACAAGCGCTTCTACGAACCAGTGCCGCGCGGGCTGGAGCAGCGCATCGCCGACAAGCTGGCCGAGCTGCGTCGACTCAATGAGGAAGCCCGGAGCAAATCCTAGCCTCGCTAAGCACCGGGAGGCGCACCGGTCAAGGGGAAAAGGCCGGCCCGTGCCAATCCCGCCTCGCGGGAAACTCCGGGCCGAAAGCGCCTGAGTCCGCTCCTACAATGCGCCGGTCTGCACGACTTGTGCGCAGCAACCGGTCGTCCCTGAATGCGATGGTTGGGGTCTTCCCCGACTCTGCCGCAGGGCTTAACGCGTGGTGCTTGCCGACCACTGGTCGGCATTGCAACGAACAGGAGCCTCCTCAATGGAAACTTTCATCCAGCAGATCATCAATGGTCTGGTGCTGGGCAGCATGTATGCGCTGGTGGCGCTGGGCTACACCATGGTGTACGGCATCATCAACCTGATCAATTTCGCCCACGGCGAGGTCTTGATGGTGGGGGCGCTGACCAGCTGGACGGTGGTCACCTTTCTGGCCGACTCCGGCCTGCCGGGCTGGGTGCTGTTGCTGATCTCGCTGGTGGCGGCCGTCATCGTCTGCACGGCGCTGAACTTCACCATAGAGAAGATTGCCTACCGACCGTTGCGCAATGCGCCGCGGCTGGCGCCGCTGATCACCGCGATGGGCATGTCGCTGCTGTTGCAGACGCTGGCGATGATTGTCTGGAAGCCCAATCCCAAGCCCTTTCCGATACTGCTGCCGTCGATTCCGTTTGACCTGGGCGGCCCGGTCATCACCGTGGTGCAGATCATGATTCTGGTCACCACCGGCATCATCCTGGTCGGCCTGCTGTGGCTGGTCAATCACACCAAGCTGGGCCGCGCGATGCGGGCCACGGCCGAGAACCCCCGCGTGGCGGGGCTGATGGGCGTGAAGCCGGATTCGGTGATTTCGGCCACCTTCATCATCGGCGCCGCGCTGGCGGCCGTGGCCGGCATCATGTGGGCGGCCAACTACGGCACGGTCCAGCACTCGATGGGCTTCATGCCCGGGCTGAAGGCCTTCACGGCCGCCGTGCTGGGTGGCATCGGCAACCTCGGTGGCGCGATGCTGGGCGGCGTGCTGCTGGGCCTGATCGAAGCGATCGGCGCCGGCTATCTCGGTGATTTGACCGGCGGCATCCTCGGCAGCCATTACGCCGACATCTTTGCCTTCATCGCCCTGATCCTGGTGCTCACCCTGCGACCCTCGGGCCTGCTGGGTGAACGTGTGGCCGACCGCGCCTGAAGCCGAAGGAGCCCCTCATGCAAAAGAACAAGCTTTTCCTCTATGTGCTGGCGGCCATCGGCCTGTTCATCCTGCCGTTGCTGGCGCAGCAGATCGGCAACGGCCCGGTGCGCATCATCGACCTGGCCCTGCTCTATGTGCTGCTGGCCCTCGGGCTGAACATCGTCGTCGGCTATGCCGGCCTGCTGGACCTGGGTTACGTTGCCTTCTATGCCCTGGGCGCGTACATGTTTGCGCTGCTGGCCTCGCCGCACTTGAGCGAGCAGTTCGAGGCCTTCAAGACCATGTTCCCCGATGGCCTGCACTCGCCGCTGTGGATCGTCATCCCGGTGGGCGCCGGGCTGGCGGGGCTGTTCGGCATCCTGCTGGGCGCGCCGACCCTGAAGCTGCGCGGCGACTACCTGGCCATCGTGACCCTGGGCTTCGGCGAGATCATCCGTGTGTTCCTGAACAATATGGAGCACCCGCTGAACATCACCAATGGCCCGCGCGGCATCGGCCAGATCGACGGCATCCACATCTTCGGCATCGACCTCGGCAAACCGCAGGAGGTGTTCGGCTTCGTGCTGCCGCCGGTGACGCTGTACTACTACCTGTTCCTGGCCCTGGTGATCTTCAGCATCGTGATCTGCTACCGGCTCGAGAACTCCCGCATAGGCCGCGCCTGGATGGCCATACGCGAAGACGAGATCGCCGCCAAGGCCATGGGCATCAACACCCGCAACCTGAAGCTGATGGCCTTCGGCATGGGCGCCACCTTTGGCGGCGTGGCCGGTT